>Ga0066849_10000547_pt1 | contig 15270 bp, 15 predicted proteins | sample ETNtaG_9_FD_65492 | JGI IMG/M metagenome (GOLD analysis project Ga0066849, IMG submission 65492) | Marine microbial and viral communities from oxygen minimum zone, Eastern Pacific Ocean - ETNP201406SV69 | ecosystem: Environmental > Aquatic > Marine > Oceanic | place: Pacific Ocean: Eastern... | reverse complement strand
TTTATATTTCTTATGGATAGATTCTGCAAGACAACCCCTTCTCGAACACTCGTCCCGCATACAACAATATTTTTTGATTTTGTGTCCTTTAAAACAATTTTCATAATTTTTGCAGCGTTGCTCATTGTTGCTTTTCTAGATTGAGGCAATCCCTTTAAGTCACCGTCTTTTTTAATTATTTTGTTTAAGATTCGATTTGCTTTTTTAGTTGGGATGGTTAATCCATGTAGAATATCTAGAGGATATTTATTTTTTTGTTTGTAGACTAAACCTAATGCTCTAAAACTACCCCCCACTCCGTAGAAGAACTGACTCTCACAATCATTCTTCCATTTTAAACCTCTTATAGTTTTTGAAAATTTGTTTTCATCAATATCTCTAAGATGTCCATAATTAAGACTAGTACTTTCATTTTTTTTACCATTTTCAACTCTAACCAGTTCAAGGCTTCCCCCTCCAAGGTCAGCGATTATTCCATTTGCCAGAGGAATATTTGCTATCAAACCCTTAGCAACCAAATCTGCTTCTTGAACGCCGCTTAAAACACGAATATTTTGTTTTAATAACTTTTCTGCTGGTTTAATAAATTCTTCTGCATTTTCTGCCTGCCTTACTGCTGCCGTTCCTATTGAAAGAACAGTTTCTAATTCAGCCATATTAATTATTTTTGAAAACCTTTTAAGAGTTTCTAGTGACTGCTCAATTCTATCTTTTTTTAATCTTTTAGTTTCTTGAACCCCTTCTCCAAGTCGGCAAGTTATCCTTTCATTAAATAATGGATAAGGATATCTTCCATATCGGTCAAAAATTACAAATCTTATAGAGTTTGATCCGATATCAATTACAGCTACTTTGCCTTGTTCTTTAATTGAATGCTCCAAAACTTTCTTTCAAAAATTTGTTAATATTTTTTTGGAACGTATAACTCATCAGGCAGGGTTTGTCTTTCATAATCTGGATCAAAAACCCTATCTGGTAACTCAACTTTATTATGGTCAATTTCTTTGTATGGTATCTTAGATAGAATATGGGCTATGCAATTTAATCTTTCTCGTTTTTTGTCATTGCCCTCAACAATATACCAAGGAGATACCTTCGTGTTGGTCCTTTTAAACATCACTTCTTTAGCTTTAGTATATTTCTCCCAGTATATTCGAGACTGCAGATCCATTTCTGATAATTTCCATTGTTTAAGAGGGTCATTAACTCTCATCAAAAACCTTAATTGCTGCTCTTCATCTGTAATAGAAAACCAATACTTTAGAAGTATTATTCCTGATCGAATAAGCATTTTTTCAAATTCAGGAACGTCACGGTAAAACTGCTCAACTTCATCTTTGTTGGCAAATTTCATTACTTTTTCAACGCCTGCTCTATTGTACCAAGAACGATCAAACAAAACGATCTCTCCTCCTGCAGGCAAATGAGGTACATATCTTTGAAAATACCACTGTGTTTGTTCTCTTTCAGATGGTTTTGGCAATGCTACCACTCTTGCAACCCTGGGATTAAGCCTTTGGGTAATTCTTTTTATAACTCCTCCCTTGCCAGCTGTATCTCTTCCTTCACAAAGGATCAGTACTTTTGAACCAGTACGTTCAACCCAATCTTGAAGTTTAATTAACTCACCCTGTAATTTCAGTAAATTACCAAAGTAAACCCTATTGTCGAGAGCTTTAGGTTTTTTACCTTTATATATATTTTTAATATATTCTCTGACTTCCTTATCTAAGGTTGGCTGATTAAATTCATTCTCAAGCAATTCATCTAAAGTCTCATTTAGTTCAGCCTCAATCCATCCATCCGCATCTTCATATTTTTCCATTGATTACCTCTTTTTTATAACATGACCAATTAAACTAAATGTCTTTTGGTTTAGTCAATGAATCTAAATAAAAATCTATAAATTCTAATTTAGATTTATCGGGTTTATTTGCAATTAGATGACATAATGCAGATGAAGGAAATGAAAAAGGAGCAGACGAGTTTATTTCATTTGCAAAATCACTCAAACCTGGGTTGTGGCCAATTACAAGAATGTTTTTATGCCCTGGTAAATTTTCGTTGATTGATTTTAATATCATTTCACTATGCGCTAAATACAGCTCACTTAAGGTTTTTATCTTAGGTTTGTTAGATAGGTTAGGTAGACATAAATCCAAAGTTTCACATGTTCTCTTAGATGATGAACACAAAACGATATCCAGTTTTGGGCATTTAGTATTAATAATTTTGGCAATTATGGGAACATCTCTGATCCCCCTTTTTGAAAGAGGTCTATCGTGGTCAGAATTATTGGCATCTGACCAACTTGATTTTCCGTGTCTTAATAAAAAGATATTTTTCAAATTTACCTTATTTCTTTCATATAAAATCTATTAATATTTTTGACTTTGAATAAAATTAAAACTCTGTTATACGGTTCTCAAAATCGTAACTGGTTAAACTTCTAAAGTCCTAAAGTGAAAAATACTAAATTAGAAAATCGCTACGTTAATGATCTCCGAAGACTTGAGTTCAGCAAAACCCAGTCCATTTTTAAGATATCAAATTGGATGCTTTTAGCAATAGCTATATTGTTTTTGGCTCTTACTGGATTATTCGTAGATATTTTTGTTTCTAATAATATCGAACATAGACTCATCTTAATAATCGCGGCTGTTGTTGGGGGTTACATGGCACTCAACATTGGAGCAAATGATGTTGCCAATAACATGGGACCAGCAGTAGGTGGAAAGGTTTTAACAATAACAACGGCTGTTTTAATTGCTGCAATTTGTGAAGCTTCTGGAGCTCTATTGGCAGGAGGGGATGTTGTTAAGACAGTGTCAAAAGGCATAATAATGTTAGATAGCTCAATTTCAATAAACAGCTTCAGGTATTTAATGTTGAGTGCGTTGCTTTCAGCAGCCTTATGGATAAACCTTGCAACAATATTAAACTCTCCTGTTTCAACCACTCACTCAATTGTTGGCGGAGTATTAGGGGCAGGTCTAGCTGCTGCAGGCATCAATGTTGTAAATTGGTTTACTATGGGAAAAATTGCAGCCAGTTGGGTGATTTCACCCGTTCTAGGTGGCATTATAGCCGCAATATTTTTATTATTTATAAAAATTAATATTCTTAACAAAGAAGATAAAATTAATGCTGCAAAAAAGTGGGTGCCATTACTCATTGCTATAATGGCAGGAGCAATTACAGCTTATATGACCATTAAAGGTTTTAAAAAAATCTATCAAGCTTCAATAATAGAAATTTTTGGCTATACAATAGCAATTTTTTTTATATCATATTTTTTTGCAAAACCATTTATTAAAAAACAACTGGTAGATCTTAAAAACGATAAGAATGATATTTACACTCTGTTTAACTTTCCTTTGATTATTGGTGTTGCATTACTTTGCTTTGCCCATGGTGCTAATGATGTCGCTAATTCTGTTGGACCATTAGCAGCAATTGTTTCAACATTCACTGATACGAACCAAGTGGCCTCTAAAGTGAATATTCCTTTTTGGGTTATGTTTGTAGGGGCAGTAGGAATATCATTTGGTCTTTTACTTTTTGGTCCTAAATTAATCAAAACTGTTGGTCAAAAAATTACAAGGTTGAATGCACCTCGAGCCTACTGTGTAGCAATTTCCTCATCTATCACCGTCTTAATTGCAACGACCTTTGGTTTGCCGGTTAGCTCAACACATATTGCTATAGGTTCAATATTTGGTGTAGGATTTCTTAGAGAATTTTTAGAAAACCCCAACAAACAAAAAATTAAACCTGGCCATCAATTAAACGATACAGCAGAAGAAGCATTCGCTGAACTCGATAGAAGAATAAAGAGAAGATTGGTAAGGCGAAGGTTTTTGTATTCAATTGCTGCAGCTTGGCTAATCACTGTCCCTGCCTCGGCGTTTATGGCTGGTATGATTTATTTTGCTATCTCTAAATTAACTTCCACGGTTTAAGTTCTTCAAAACTTTTGAGGACATTTATATAATCTTCTTTGCTAGCAACCTTATGAACGTCTCTCAAAAGCGCCCAATGCCTTTGCCTTTTAATTTTATCGGGCCAATCATCATCTTGCTTTTGTACCAGTAACGGATAAAAAGTAACTGGTGTTGAAATGATCCCTTTACTAGTTAATTTTGTAATACGCTTAGTTACAGGAAAGTTTTTTATTATACGGCCTTTAACACCTGATTCCTTATATGTTTCCCTGTGGCATGCATCATCATGACTTTCGCCGGCAACTAAAATTCCTTTTGGTAAGATCCAACGTCCTCGAACTTGAGAGGTAACAAAGAGAACAGCAACTTTATCTTTAAAAACTTGGAAAGGTATACTTCCAACTTTGTGAATATTTTGTTCCATAAAATAAAGATTAGTTTAACTTAATTTACTGGATGGTTTCTTTTAATAAACCCCTTCAAGGTAGCCAACGCTTGATCTGCTTCTTCTAGTAAAATCATATGACCACAATTCTCTATAATAACTACTTCTGAATTATCAATAGATTGGGCAAGTCTCTTCCCTTCTTTTAAGGGGCACATTTTGTCTCTGTCACCTAATATATTGATAGTTGGACATTTGACTTTTTTTGCAGCTTCAAAACCGTTTTTGTAGTTATCGCAGGCTCTGAAATCAACACCTAAAACTTTAACAGAACCATTTTTTACAATTGTTCCACCTAAATTCATGTGGTGCAAACCAGGTACTGGATGGCCTCCAAAATGCCCACCCGGCCCATGAGCCCAGTCCATCATTAATTCAACAGCTTTTGGATTTCCCTTTTCGGCAAGATCTAAAAGTTCTGGGTTCATCGGAATAGCTCCAGCTCCACCCATCAAACTTAATGATTTTATTTTATTGGGATATCGTGATGCACATTCTAATAGAACTAAACAGCCCTGTGAGTGACCAACCAGAGATGCTTCATCATAGCTAACTGAATCTATAACGTCAGAAATCCAGTCAGCCATATCTTCAATTGACTTAAGTGGCGGACCTTCGGAGGCGCCATGGCCAGGTAAATCTATTGCTAAAACACTGTAACCATGGAAAGCAAAATAACGAGTTTGCAAAACCCAAGTTATATGACTTAGTCCACTACCATGAACAAAGATCAGAAGTGGCTTATTTTTGTCAAAAGGTTGGCCACCAGTAGAAGCAAAAACTTCTTTATTATTTACTTGAAATTTCATTCTGCAGCCACTAACTGCGATCTTTTCGCAGCCCTAAAACCATTGTCAAAATCATTCATAATATCTTGCACATCCTCAATTCCAACTGAAAATCTTATCATATCTTCCGTCAAACCTGCATGCTTCATTGTTTCAGCATCCATTTGGGCATGTGTGGTAGAAGCTGGGTGAATAACAAGAGTTTTGGAGTCGCCAACATTAGCAAGATTTGAAGCTAATTTCACAGCATCTATGAATGCTTCACCTGCTTTTCTACCCCCTTTAACTCCAAAAGCAATCATAGAACCTGCCCCTTTTGGTAAAATCTTTTTCGCAATTTTATGATCTGGATGGCCTGACAAATCAGGATGTGCTACCCAAGCCACTCCCTCATGGTTGGACAAGTACTCAAGCATACTCTTAGCATTAGACAAATGCTTATCCATTCTTACTGATAGTGTTTCAATTCCCTGAAGAATATTAAATGCATTAGTAGGGCTCATGCACGGTCCCATATCTCTCATGCCCTCAGCCCTAGCTCTCATCGTAAAGGCAACTGGACCAAATTCTTCGGAAAATGAAAGTCCATGATATCCTGGATAGGATTCTGTCATGGTTGGAAATTTGTCATTTTGTTGCCAATCAAATTTACCACCTTCAACAATAATTCCTCCCATTGATGTTCCATGGCCACACATCCATTTTGTTAAAGAATGAACTACAATATCTGCACCAATATCAAGAGCCCTACAGAGATAAGGAGTATTAAAAGTACCATCAACTATAAGTGGTATGCCCGCTTGATGTGCAATATCTGATACTTTAGGAACATCCATAATTTCAAGACCGGGGTTCCCAATAATTTCTCCAAAAATCATTTTGGTATTTGGTTTGATTGCTTTTTTAAATCCTTCAGTATCACCAGGCTTTACAAATGTTGTTGTTATACCAAAACGAGGTAGAGTTAATCTTAGTAAATTTACTGTACCCCCATATAACTGAGAGGAAGCAACTATATGGTCACCTGAATTAGCTAAAGTCATAATGGCTAGGTAGACTGCACTTTGCCCAGAAGCTGTTGCTATAGCGGCAGTACCTCCTTCTAAGGCGCACACCCTTTCTTCTAAAACTCCAACGGTTGGGTTTGAAATTCGACTGTATATATGTCCACCTTGCTCTAAATTAAAAAGAGCTGCTGCATGATCTGTATCTTGGAATACATATGAGGTGGTTTGATAAATTGGCACCGCTCTAGAACCAAAGTTTTTATCTGGTTGATGTCCCCCATGTAAACTAAGAGTGTCAAATTTATATGTGCTTGGATCCATTATAAACTCCCCTTATAATATCTTAAAATTTTTGAAATTATTAGGAAGTTTCTAACAAATTTAGTTAGCCCAAGTCTATATTAAATTTTTTTCTTAATAGTTTTATTTATCAAATTCGCCTTACTCTTCTTCTTGAAGTTCTTCTCAATTGAGATTTTGGTGTAAAATCATTACTAAAGCTACTTTCCCAAGGCACCCCAACTTCATTACTGATTCTCTCTACTGACACCTCTTTATGAATGGATGATTTGCCTAATGTATCATTACTTTGGTAATCAAAAGTTTTGCTGGTAACAATTTTCTTTATTGCTTTAATATGACTTGGGGTTGTACCACAACAACCACCAACGATATCGACCCCAAGTTCTTTACACAAACCTGCATACTTTGCCATAATTTCTTCTGTACCCTTGTAATGAATTTCACCATCTTTATATTCAGGGATACCACAATTACCTTTCGCAACTAGTAAAATATCTTCTTCAAGATGTTCTTTCATTTCTTTCATTGAAAGAAGTAATTCGGGTGGTCCAACACCACAGTTTGCCCCTATTCCAATTGGTTTGATTTTCCTTTTACCAATAAATTTAAGGAACTCTTCAGGAGTTACTCCCATCATCGTTCTTTTAGAAGTATCAAATGACATAGTCACAACAGCTCCTAATTCAGCTTTCTCTGACGCATGCATAGCCGCGTCAACTTCCTCTAGCGAGGAGAGTGTTTCTATCCATAAAAAATCAACCCCTCCTTCTTTTAAATTTATTGCTTGCTCAAAAAAAATCCTGACAGCTTCATCAAACGAAAGATTGCCTCCAATAGACTGAAACAATTCACCTGTGGGTCCAACTGAGCCACCTATTAAGTTTTCATTGTGATTTACTGAGTTTAAATTAATTGCTTTTTTAGCTAACGTTGCAGCCTTTATATTAATACTCTTTACTTTCTCTTCACAATTATGAATTTTCAATCTGGATGAATTAGCACCAAAAGTATTTGTTAATATTATATTTGCTCCAGCTTTTATAAACTCTTTGTGCAAATCAATTACATTGTCTGGCTTAACTAAATTCCATAACTCTGGCGGATCACCGGTTTCCAATCCTTTGGAAAAATAGTTTGTACCTGTAGCTCCATCAGCTATTAAAACGCCATGTTTAGTTCTGTAGTTTCTAAGTAGATTTTTCATATGAATTCTCCGCTTTAGTGCTTTAGATAATCAGGGCGCACAAGTTGTAGTTTAAATGCCCAGCTTTAAAAAAAAGCTTAATCTCAAAAAAAAACCCAGCTATAAAACTAGGTTACCCAATGTTTTAGCTGTACTTATATAAGCGCCCGCAAGCTAATAAACAAATCGGCGCTTGTTCAATAATAACATAAATTACTCGTGGGATCAATCCCACTTTTTGAAATAATTATTTTTCTTTCTTGACGAACAGTAAAGATTAGTTTTTACAATAAATTGTAGTTTGAATTTATCATATATACAATATATGGTATAATCCTCTAACTGAGAGTATATACATTTTATATTTTGGCTGATGGAGAAATTAATTGTCTAAAGAAAAAATCACAGATAATAAACATTGTGTTGTTTTACCATTTAAAAGTAAGACAAAAAGGAAGTTTAAAAATGCTGCTATGCTTGTGGCAATTGACATGCCTAATAATTCAGAAAACTTACCCGAAGACCTTCTGACAAAATTTATTGAAGAAAAGTTTGAAGCAGCAGTCTTACATGTGGAGTATATAGATATTGAATTTCCTTATGAGAAAGAGAGTTTTGCAATTAACTCAGTAAACGATAACAGGCCAAAGATAAATTAATTCAAATTAATATTATCGGTGTTTTGCGTTCTAAACGCATTTTAGAGAGTTAATTTTCTTGAAAATTTTGTTTTCAACTTCACCATAAACTTTTATCAATAAACAGATATTTAATATAGGTGAAAATATGAAAATAGGATTTATTGGATTGGGAAATGTTGGCAGCAAATTATCGACTAATCTAATCAAAAATAATTTTGATCTTACCGTAAGAGATTTAAATGAAGACTTGTCCTCTTCTTACTTAACTATGGGTGCCAAATGGGCTAAATCACCCAAAGAACTAGCTGAAAATTCAGAAATGATTATTACATGCCTCCCTTCTCCAAAGGCATGCTCTGAAGTTATGGAAGGCAAAGACGGTATTATTGAAGGCCTTTCTAAAGGCAAAATATGGGCAGAAATGTCCACGACAGATTTTGAAGAAGTAAAGCGAGTGGGGAAATTAGTTCTTGAAATGGGCGGTGAACCAATGGACTGCCCAGTTTCAGGAGGGTGCCATAGAGCAGCAACAGGAAATATTTCAATTTTTTCAGGTTGCAAAAGAGAAACTTTTGAAAAAGCTCTTCCAGTGTTGAAAACTTTAGGCAGAAGAATACTTCATACAGGAGAACTAGGAAGTGCTTCTATATTAAAAGTAGCAACAAATTATTTAGCAACAACAAACCTAATCTCTGTTTGCGAGGCTTTAATAACATGTAAAGCACAAGGACTTAATTTAAATACTACATTCGAAGCATTCAAAATTTCTTCAGGAAATTCATTCGTACATGAAACAGAAGGGCAAGTGATTTTGAATGGTTCTCGAGATATTAATTTTACCATGGACTTGGTTCTAAAGGATATTGGTCTATTTGATGAAATAGCAAAGAAAAATGAAATCCCCTTAGAAATATCACCTTTAATAAATAAAATCTTTGAGGATGGTCAAAAAAAATATGGTTCCAGAGAGTGGTCACCAAACATTATAAAAAGGCTAGAGGATGCCACCGGTATATCAGTTTTAGCCCCCGGTTTTCCTGCAGAAATAGTTGACGAAGAAGAACCTGAAAAGGGCTATGAAGTTATCCCTACTGGATCACAAGGTGAGTAAAGCTTGCAAAAAAAAGGGTGGTTAAACCACCCTTTTTAAATTTTGTTTGCTATTACTTAGTTGTCAGTAGCGTCTTTTAAAATAGCATTTGCATCATCATTTAATTTATTAAGAGTAGACATAATATCTTCTCCATTAATGATTGCAGCATATGCTTTTTCAACTTCACCTCTTACAGAATAATACCCAGGAACGGAAGGCTCGCCTTTGCCATACTTAACCATTTTTAATGATTTATCATATTGTGCCATAGCATCTCTTTTTTCTTTAATAAGAGGATGATCACCAGATGAAGTTCTTACAAAACCATACCCACTTTCAGTAGACCAAACAGCTGAATTTTCAGTATTTGAAATATATTTCATCCACTGATAAGCAGCTACCATTCTATTAGCATCACCTGTATTACCCATAATTAAGCCACCGCCATATAGGTTTAAAACTGGTTCTGAAGTTGAATAAGATATTGGTGCTACATCCCAATTACCATTATACCCTTCTTTAATAGCTTTTTGAAAATATGTGATACCAGAGGTAGATCCTGCTGAGATTAAAACTGATCCCTGCCCAAGGTACTGCTGGTCTGTGTATTTGCCTCTTGCAGCAATGGCACAACCTTTATTAGACATACCCTGTATAAATTTCATAGCTTCAACCGTCTTTGGTCCGTTAAAAATATATTGACCATTATCATAATCAAATACATCTCCACCATGAGCAAAAACCCATGCTGCAAAATTACTTGCATCAGTATCTATTTCATAACCATAACTTGGTTCCTCACCCATTTTACCACTAAAATCTTTATTAGTTGCTGCACATGCAGCTTCAGCAAAATCAGCAGGAGTTTTTGGCTCATCTAAACCTAATTCATTTAACCAATCTTTATTGTAGTAGAGAATTTCAATTGATTTACCAACTTCGTGCAACAATTTTGGGTTGCCATCAAAATATGGTGAAAAGCCAACTGTCCAGTTTGCACCCCAGTCATCTTTATCTGCCTGAGAAACTCCCCATTTTTTACTATTAGCAAGTGGATTCTGATCAATTGCAGCTGTAACAATGTACATATCAGCAGCAGCATTTCCATAACCTCTTGCTACGTCAGCTATATCTTTTGTACCAGCAGCTGACATCATTGCTGATTGCACTTTTCCGTAGTGGCCTTTATATACAACGTTTACCTTAATACCAGTTTCTGCTTCAAATCTTTCAGCCCTAGCTTTCATCGCATCAAGTCTTTCATCAGAGTACTGAACCCAGAATTCAACTGTTTGGCCAGTTGGATTTGCGTTCTCAATATCGTCAGCAGTAACTGCGAATGATTTACCAGAAATTAAGATTAAAGAAGCAAAAAATAAATTTATGATTATTTTTAATAGTTTCATTTCAACCCCCAAATTTTAAATATGTTTAATTTTTGATACTATATTATCTTCTATAATTTTATGGTTACATATTTGTGTCAAATATGTACTGCACTTATTCTTTTATACCAAAATTAGATATGCTTTCAATGAATAATCTTTGAGTGAAAAAATATAAAAGTAGAATTGGTGCTATTGCAATTAAACACGCTGCCATAAGTAAGTGAAAATTTGGCCCTACCTCTCTTACAAAGCTGTATATTGACACAGTGACAGGATACCAATCCTCTTTAGTTAAGATTAAAAGAGGCCATGCAAAACTGTTCCATGCAATGATAAAAGTAAATAAACCTGCAGTCACAATTATAGGCATACTCATAGGAACTACGATTCGCGTTAAAAAATAAAAATGTGATGCCCCATCAAGACGCGCAGCATCCCACAATTCATTTGGTATTTTTTTAAAGTATTGCCTAAGTAAAAATATAACAAAAATATTTCCCATAAAGGGCACTGTTAACCCTTGCAATGTGTTCATCCAAGAGGGGCCAAACGGCAAAGGAATAATTTCACCTCTTATAATAAGCAAATGAGGAAGCAAAGTAATAATTTCAGGAATCATCAAAGATAAAAGTAATAAATAAAAGATTAAATTTTTAAATGGAAATTCAATTCTAGCAAAAGAATAAGCTGCAGGAATACTAGTTGTTAGAACTCCGACCACAGTTATTGAACTAATGATGATGCTGTTGATTGTATATTTTTGAAAATTATTAGAAGTCCATACCTCTAAGTAGTTCTCAAACATCGGAGTTCTAGGGAAAACATATTGATTAATAGCTTCTCCTGCAGTCATCAAAGAAGTCATAATCATATAAAAAAATGGATAAATTGATACAATAAAAAAAATTGTTAAAATTATGTAAGGGGCTCTAGTTTCTGAATTAAAGATTTTAGTCATAATGAATTTTTTTTCTGAAAATTACATATTGTGAGATTGCTAAAATATTTAACAAAACAAACAATATAACACCTTCTGCTGCTGCATATCCATATTTAACTCTACCCCAAAAGTGGTCAAAAATTTCAACTGTTACTACATCCATTGTGTCGCCAGCTGACGACGTTTGCATTACAAATATGCTATTAAATGCCTGAAATGTATTGATAAAACCTGTAAGCATTAAAAAGAAAATAATAGGCATTAGTAAAGGAACGGTAATTTTTATAAATGTTTGCCATCTTGATGCACCCTCTACTCTTGCTGCTTCATACAGGTCACTTGGAATAATTGACAATCCTGCAAGTAGGATTATTGCGTAATAACCAGTATACGACCAAATTCCAAAAAAGATCGATGAAGTTAAAGCTAAACTTGGACCTGCAAAAAGACCGTCAATTTTTACTCCAAAAAGAACTTCAGTTATTGGCCTTTTATCAAAGAGCCATAACTGTGGCTCAACTCCAAACAATCCTACAAATTGGTTTAAAAAGGAGGTTTCAGCTTTACCAAATATAAGGAAAAATACAGCTGCGCCCATAACAGCAGGTGTAATATACGGAAATAGCAATAACATTTGAAAGAATTGTTTTCCTGCTAATTTTTGATAAAGAGCAAATGCTATTACCAATCCTAAGCCAACCTCAAAAATAATTGTAAATAATGAATAGTATAAAGTGTATATCAAAGAGTATAGATAGTCCTCATCACCCTTATCAACCATTATACTCCAATTAATATTTATTAAATAAAGGCCAATTGATAAAATTGCTAATGAAGAAATTAAAGCATATATTTTTTGTTTAAATTTATAATGCTCTTTGTACTCACTCCAAATCCAATAACTTAGTATCAGAGCTAATAACCCTAAAATAAAAACAAGAAAAGCAGGAATGCTTCCCAAAATTCGTTCATAATTCTCAAAACCTAAAAATCTCCCTTTAAAGACTTTCCACTTATGAATACTCATATACATTCCAAAAAAAACTGGAAAGACTCCAAAAAGACTTATTAAAATTACTGCAGGAGAGATCAAAGAATAACCAGCTATTTTCTCTGAATGTTTTCTTAAAAAATTATTCATAAAATTTTTGTTTTTTAACAAAATTATTATACTCAGTATATCTAAACTTATATGACTATAATATTAAAGTCATAAAATTTTTAAGTTATTTCCAGATTATTATCTATTTAAATATTTTTAGAAAATTCAATTAATTTCAAAGTATTTCTGACACATTTTTCTAGGTCTTGCCAAAAATCTGGATTCAATTCAATATTAAAAACAGTGTCTGATGTAGGTTTTGTATTCGAAATCACTTCTTCCCAAGGAATATTTCCATCACCAACAGGCAAGTGTAAATCACCATCGCCAAGTCCTAAAGCTTCAGATTTTGTTAAATAAGAATTAATAAAATTCAATTTACCAAAACTATCATGGACATGCCAATGATCAGATAGACTTCCGAGATTAACAGCGTTACTCATAAAATCGGATTTGAAAGCTTCACAGCACAAATAAGCGTGACTTACATCAAAACATGCTCTTATATTATTATGGTTTATTAAATTTATTTCTTCTGAAAGCTTGCTTGGTAAAGCAGTGTGTAATGATTTTGAAAAAGGAAAAATGTTCTCTACATATATCAACAAATTTTTTTTCTCAGCAAAATCACCAATTCGTTTTAGATGGCTACGCTGTAGTATGTATTTTTCTCTTAAGCTTTTATCATTATCAATATCACAGTAACCTGTATGAATTATTATTTTTGCAGCTCCTAATCTATGAGCTACGTCAATATAGGCTTTAGAAAGGATCTCATAATAGTTTAAATTTTCTCTTTTATCGAGAAAATTGACAACCATTGGACCATGAAGGGTAATTTCACCTGAAAAATTATCTAAAATATTTTTAATTTTACCTATTCTTTGGTCGATAACTCTTCCATCTATAATTAAGTCCTGTGCAAAACCCATTAACTCAATGCTAAATGGATTAAATTTCGTTACTTCATGAACCCTTTCTTGAAAATCAATTGCATCTCTAGAATTACTTCTTAAAGAAATTCCTAATTTTGGTTCATTCATTTGATTTCATCAATCTGGAAAGGGGCTACTAAAAACATTGAGTTAAAATAAAAATTACTTTTTATCCTCTAAATATCCATAAGCTAACTGCGCTAATTGTTCTGACCTTAATCCTGATAAACAATACGCAAAAACTGGTTTTTTCTCACCTTCGAGCAAACCTGCAAAACTTTTAACATCCTCCATAGAGAGCTTTAAAGGAGAAAAGGGTATATACTCTACTGACAAACCGTGGTTTTCTGCTTCCTGTCTTATAACTTCAATATTTGTTTGACCTTGACCTTCATTGTCAGGTCGATTGCAAACGATTGTTTTAATTCCGTGGTCTTTAAGTGCCTTAATATCATCAGCACTTATTTGGGAGCCAACATATAATTCTTCATTAATTTTTTTCATTCTTTTCTTCTCAAAACATTATTGATAATTTTCATAATTTATTTATAGGAATCTTTAAATAATTAACTCCATTATCCTCTTCTTCTGGTAAGTCTCCAGCCCTCATATTCACTTGTGTAGCTGGTATAATTAACTTCGGCATACTTAAAGTTGCATCTCTTGCCTCACGGATTTCCACAAACTTATCTTCAGAAATTCCAACTTTTACATGGATATTATTACTCCTTTGTTCTGAAACTGTTGTTTCCCAGGCAACTTCCCTTCCTCCAGGTCCATAATCATGGCATATAAATAACCTTGTTTCTCCAGGTAAATTTAATATTTTTTTAATTGACCTAAATAACGTCCTTGCATCGCCTCCAGGAAAGTCAGCTCTTGCAGTGCCTCCATCAGGCATAAATAAGGTATCACCAACAAATGCAGTGTCCTCGATTACATGAACCATACAAGCTGGTGTATGTCCAGGTGTGTGTATGGTCTTAGCGTTTAGCTCTCCTATTGTATAGATATCATTATCCTTAAATAATTTATCAAATTGACTCCCATCACGCTCAAACTCTGTTCCTGCATTAAAAATTTTTCCAAACGTATCTTGGACTAAAATTATTTCTTCCCCTATTCCGATTTTTCCCCCTATTTTCTCTTGAATATAAGGTGCAGCAGATAAATGATCGGCGTGCACATGGGTTTCAATGATCCAATCAATAATTAATTTTTTTTGTGCAATATATTCAATTATTAAGTCAGCATTTTTAGTAGATGTCCTTCCTGAAGCCATATCAAAATCTAAAACTGAATCAATCACGGCACATTTTTTGGTTTCTTTGTCCTCTACTACATAACTGATAGTTCCTGAAGATCTATCATGAAAAGCTTTAATAATTGGTGTGCTCATTTTTCTAACCTACAAATTATCTAAATAAAAAATAGTTGGTATAATTTTAATAATTATAATATTAGAAACTATTTCAATAAAAACTTTATGACAACAGTCTTA
>Ga0066849_10000546_pt1 | contig 15286 bp, 14 predicted proteins | sample ETNtaG_9_FD_65492 | JGI IMG/M metagenome (GOLD analysis project Ga0066849, IMG submission 65492) | Marine microbial and viral communities from oxygen minimum zone, Eastern Pacific Ocean - ETNP201406SV69 | ecosystem: Environmental > Aquatic > Marine > Oceanic | place: Pacific Ocean: Eastern... | reverse complement strand
ACAATAATGGTTAATTGTAATCCAGAAACCGTTTCTACTGATTATGATATTTCTGATCGATTGTATTTTGAGCCATTGACATTTGAAGATGTTATGGAAATTATTGATTTGGAGAACCCTATTGGGGTTATAGTTCAGTATGGGGGACAAACTCCTCTTAAACTTGCACGTTCATTAAAATCGGCTGGAGCACCAATCATAGGAACTTCGCCTGATTCAATTGATCTTGCTGAGGATAGAGAGCGTTTTCAAAAACTAATTGAAGAACTTGAGTTAACTCAACCGCCAAATCGGACAGCCTCAAACATGGAAGAAGCGATAGATATGAGCTCTGATGTTGGGTTCCCTTTGGTTGTTCGACCTTCATATGTATTAGGCGGAAGAGCTATGGAGATAGTCCACAGCAAAAAAGATCTCGGCGAATATATGGCTAAAGCGGTAAGTGTTTCAAATGATAGTCCAGTGCTATTAGATAGATTCCTTGATCTCGCCATAGAAGTAGATGTAGATATTATTTGCGATGGAGAAGATATTTTAGTTGGTGGGATTATGGAGCACATTGAACAAGCAGGGGTTCATTCTGGAGACTCTGGTTGTTCATTGCCACCATTTAGTTTGAGTAAGGAGGTACAAGAAACTCTAATAGATCAGACGAAAAAGCTTGCACACGGCTTGAATGTAATAGGGTTAATGAATACACAATTCGCAATACAGGGTGAAGATATTTATATACTAGAGGTTAATCCAAGAGCGTCTAGAACCATACCGTTTGTCTCTAAGGCAACCAGTATCCCTTTGGCTAAAATTGCCGCTCAAGTAATGGTGGGAAAGAAATTAAAGGCGATGGGTTGCACTGAGCAAATACAATTACCTTATTTTTCGGTCAAAGAAGCGGTATTTCCATTTATCAAATTTCCTGGCGCGGATCCCATTCTTGGTCCTGAAATGAAATCTACGGGAGAAGTAATGGGCACTGGAGAGACTTTTGGGGAAGCTTATGCAAAAGCACAGCTGGCTTCGAATGTAATCCTTCCTATTAAGGGCACCGCCCTCATGAGTGTAAGAGATCGTGATAAATCTGATGCAATAAGATTGGGGAAAATTTTAATTTCAAGAGGATTTAATTTGATTGCAACGCATGGCACTGCAAAAGAATTGACTAGCGCTAATATAGATTGTAAAAGAATAAATAAAGTGAGAGAAGGTCGACCACATATTGTTGATATGATTAAAAATGATGAGATAGACTTAATTGTAAATACCACTGAAGGGAAAAGAGCGATTCAAGAGTCAGCCTCAATAAGGGCAGAAGCAGTGAAAAGGAATACAACTTATTATACAACTATTGGAGCAGCAACTGCGACCTGTGAAGCGCTGGAACATATTAATGACAGTGATGTGAATCGATTGCAAGATCTACATAGGAAACTAAATGTATGAGTAAGGTACCGATGACAGTTCGTGGCGCTGAATTATTACGTAGCGAGCTAAAGAGCTTAAAATCTGTTGATCGTCCTAATGTAATAGCTGCGATCTCTGAGGCACGCGCTCATGGAGATTTAAAAGAAAATGCTGAATATCATGCCGCTAAAGAGCAGCAAGGATTTATCGAAGGAAGAATAAAAGAGATTGAATCAAAACTGGCTAATATTCAGGAGATAGACATTACTGCAATCAACGCTAATGGGAAGATTGTATTTGGCTCTACTGTAGGCTTGATTGACTTACAAACAGACGAAGAAATTACATATAAAATTGTTGGTGAAGATGAAGCGGATATAAAAATAAATTTAATATCATACAGTTCACCTATTGCTCGGGCACTCATAGGTAAAACTGAAGGTGATGCAGTTACTTTTCAATCGCCTGGAGGAGAAAGGGAGTATGAAGTTTTGACTGTGGATTATATTTGATAAACGCAATTTAGGAAATTAAAGATAATTACCTCAAAAGCCTAATCTTTGGGCTCTCTTTATTTTCCTTATACATTAATGCAGTATTTCCAATCTTGCTGATTAGTTGGGACTTTGTTTTTATGCAAAGTTGATCTAAGATTTTATTTTTGGCAGAACGATCGTGATTTCGGAACCGAATTTTAATTAACTCGTGATGATTAATAGAGTTTTCGTATTCATTCATTAAAGATTCAGATAAACCAAGATTACCAATAGTTACGATGGGTTTAATTTTATGTCCCAAGCCCCTTAATATTTTCTTATGTGATTCTTTCATTTGCATTTTGTGTCAATTATATCAGTATTTTGGTAATTTTAGTTCTGCAGTAAGTATTACAAAGAAATAATAATGAATAAGAATCAACAATGGCGGAGCCAGCAAAATCAAGACCCATATTATAAGCAAGCAATTAAAGAAGGGTGGCGATCCCGTGCAGCATATAAATTAGAACAAATTGATCAAAAAGCCAAGATTCTTTTCCCAGATATGACTTGCGTTGACTTAGGTGCGGCACCTGGAAGTTGGTGTCAATATATAGAAAGTAAACTTAAACAGCGAGTTGAAATTATAGCTATAGATATTTTACCTATGGATTCATTGTCTTCTGTGACCTTCCTGCAAGGTGATTTTACTGAAGAGGATACATATAAAGAGTTGCTCAATATTGCAAAAAATAAAGATATAGACCTTGTAATGAGCGATATGGCACCCAATATAAGTGGTATAAAAGTGAGCGATCAAGCTAAATCAATATATTTGGCCGAACTTGCCTTTGATGTATCTAAGGATTTACTAAAAAATAACGGTAATTTTGTGTGTAAATTGTTTCAAGGGGAAGGAGTAGAAAAATTTGTTAATGATGTAAGAAAGGTTTTTAAGAAGGTGAAAGTCTTTAAACCTAAAGCTTCTCGTCAGGACAGTGCAGAGATTTACCTTATAGCAAAAAGCTTTATTAGCTGATTTGGTGTAAGATATAAAAAGTGAATTATTTTAAAACAATTCTTTATTTAATGGAGCATGATCGATTGTGAGTGATTTAGCAAAAAATATATTAGTATTTGTTGTTGTTGCAGTGGTGATGATGTCTGTTTTTCAGAATTTTAGTGGTTTAAGTACGAGTAGAGTTGAAAGGCAAGATTATTCTGAATTCTTAAGCCAAGTTCGTTCGGGTCAGATTGAAAGAGTTGAGTTTCAAGGAGATAAAATCACTTATGGTAATAGGGAACCACTTTCTTATTACACCATAAGTCCCGAAACAGACAATAACGCATTAATAGGATTGCTTGAAAGTAATAACGTTCGTTTTACAGCGGAAGAACCAGAGAGCCAAAGTTTAATCAGTCAACTGTTGATTAGTTCTTTCCCAATTCTTTTGTTAATCGCAGTTTGGGTTTATTTCATGAGACAAATGCAGGGCGGAGGCGGCCGTGGTGCAATGTCTTTTGGGAAAAGTAAAGCCAAATTACTTGGGGAAGATAATGTAAAGATTACTTTTGATGATGTAGCTGGGATCGATGAAGCCAAACAAGAATTATCAGAAGTTGTAGATTTCCTTCGTGACCCTAGAAAATTTCAGCGCCTAGGAGGAAAGATTCCTAAAGGTGTGCTTACAGTTGGACCGCCAGGTACCGGTAAAACTCTCCTTGCAAAAGCAATTGCAGGCGAAGCCAAAGTTCCTTTTTTTACAATTTCTGGATCTGATTTTGTTGAGATGTTTGTTGGTGTCGGTGCTTCGCGTGTTCGTGATATGTTTGACCAAGCAAAGAAACAGGCGCCTTGCATTATATTTATTGATGAATTAGATGCTGTTGGTAGGCACAGAGGAGCAGGTCTTGGCGGTGGTCATGATGAAAGAGAGCAGACACTAAACCAAATGCTTGTTGAGATGGATGGCTTTGAAGGTAATGAAGGCGTTATAGTAATCGCCGCAACAAATAGACCGGATGTATTGGATCCAGCTTTATTGAGACCTGGAAGATTTGATCGGCAAGTAGTAGTTCCTTTACCAGATATCCGTGGCCGCGAGGCTATTTTAAAAATTCATATGCGAAAAGTACCATTAGCGAAAGATGTTGACCCTTCTATTATCGCGCGAGGAACACCTGGATTTTCTGGCGCAGACTTAGCAAATTTAATTAATGAGGCCGCATTATTCGCTGCAAGAGATAGCAAGCGAAAAGTGACAATGGAGGAATTCGAACAAGCGAAAGATAAAATAATGATGGGCACTGAGCGACGATCAATGGTGATGAATGATAAAGAAAAACTTAACACCGCTTACCATGAAGCGGGACACGCGATTGTTGGTTATATTGTTCCTGATCATGATCCAGTTCATAAGGTTACAATTATTCCAAGAGGAAGAGCACTTGGTGTAACCATGTACCTTCCAGAAGAAGATAAATATAGTATTTCAAAGGAAAAACTAGAAAGTAATATATCATCTTTATTCGGTGGCCGACTTGCTGAGGAAATGACTTTAGGGCCAGATGGCGTTACTACTGGTGCTTCAAACGATATAGAAAGAGCAACTGAAATAGCTAGAAATATGGTTACTAAATGGGGTCTATCTGAAAAGCTAGGCCCTCTAACATACAGCGAAGATGAAGGAGAAGTTTTCCTAGGTAGATCAGTTACTCAACACAAACAGATATCACCAGAAACTGCCAAAACTATTGATGCTGAAGTAAGAAAGATAATCGATAGGAATTACAAACGTGCCAAGGAAATTCTAAAAAAACACAAAAAAGAATTAAAAGTAATGGCGGATGCCCTAATGAAGTTCGAAACGATTGATAGAGAGCAAATCACCGATATCATGGAAGGGCGTTCACCCAAACCACCTGAAGGGTGGGAAGATAGAAACAAAAAAGTTCAAACAAAAAAGAAGAAGGCCAAGAAGAATAGTGTTCCACCAGTAATTGGCGGCCCAGCGAGCCAACACTAACCCCAGAAAGTTTTATAATGTTTCTTAATCTGGGTAATCGCTCAATCGATCTATCATCACCAGTAATAATGGGCGTCATTAACATGACTCCTGATTCTTTTTCGGATGGTGGAAGGTTTCGAACAAACAAAGAAGCTCTGCTTGCGTGCGAAAAAATGAAAGATGAGGGCGCATCAATTATTGATATTGGTGGAGAATCAACTCGACCAGGCTCAGAAAAGGTAAGCGCGCAGATTCAAATTGACAGAGTAATTCCGTTGATCCAGGCAATAAAAAAAAATATGGATTTGGTTGTATCTATTGATAGCGGTGATAAAAAGGTAATAAAAGAAGCAATCAATAATGGTGCTGAAATTGTAAATGATGTTTATGCGCTACAAAACGAAGGCTCTATTGATATTGTTTGTAAAGAAAAAAAAGCGGTTTGCTTAATGCATATGCAAGGAAAACCGTTAACCATGCAAATCAATCCAACTTACAAAAAACTTCCTGAAGATGCCGTGGACTTTTTGGAGGATAGAGTGAGCACATGTATTGCTGCGGGCATAAATAAAAACCAAATTTTTGTAGACCCAGGCTTCGGGTTTGGAAAAACATTGCAGCATAATTTATTGATTCTAAAGTTTTTGAATGCCTTTAAAAAGATTGGAGTTCCTATATGTGTAGGAGTTTCTCGGAAGAAATTTATAGGAGATATTACAAATAAGCCTATAGAACAAAGATTACCTGGAAGCTTAATGGCAGCTATGATTGCTGTTCAAAATGGCGCTAATATTATACGTACACATGATGTGGCAGCCACAAAAGATGCGCTTGAGGTGACACGTGCATTGGATTTGGTAGAATCAATTTAAATTGTGATTTATCTTTATTCATTTTGAAAACTACAGAAACTTGTTAATATTGGCTTAATGTTCTCCTTTTAAAAGAATTGAATGCTATGAAATATTTTGGAACAGATGGTATACGAGGGCGTGTCGGCCAAGATACGATGACAGCTGAATTTGCTCTTCGTCTAGCTAACGCTTCAGCACAAGCGCTATCTCCAGATGGCGGAACTGTATTAATTGGTAAAGATACAAGAATATCTGGATATATGTTTGAATCTGCGCTCGAAGCTGGATTTGTTTCAGCTGGAATGGACGTTAAGCTTCTTGGTCCAATCCCAACACCTGCCATTGCTTATCTTGTTAAGAAATATAAGGCTGAACTAGGAATTGTGATAAGTGCTTCTCATAATTCTTATAAAGATAATGGAATTAAATTCTTTAGCTCACAAGGCACGAAATTAAATGATGGAATAGAAAAAACAATAGAAAAATTATTAGAAAAACCAACGCATACGAAAGATTCAATCGATTTAGGTCGTGCCACAATTGATTCGTTAGCAAGAGAGCGTTACCAGGAATTCTGCATCTCTACTTACGGAAACGACAATGATTTAGCAGATTTAAATGTAATCTTTGACGGTGCAAATGGCGCTGCTTATAAAGTTGGCCCAAGAATTTTAAATAATTTAGGAGCACAAGTACTTTCTATAGGTTGCTCGCCGAATGGAAAAAATATAAATGAGAATTGTGGTTCAACTCATCCTGAACTATTACAACAAACTGTGAAAGCAATAGAGGCGAATGTTGGGATAGCGCTCGATGGAGACGGGGATAGAGTTGTTATGGTAGATGAGCATGGAAACTTATTAAGTGGTGATGAGTTATTGTATATATTGGCTGTTGATTACAAGAAACGTAAAAAATTAAAAGGCCCAGTTGTTGGAACGATATTAAGTAATATGGGTTTAGAATTAGCGCTAAAAAACCATAACATCAATTTCATGAGATCAAAAGTTGGAGATCGAAATATTCTTGAGCTTCTAAATGAGACTGGGGGTAATTTGGGTGGTGAAGCATCAGGCCATATGATTTGTATGGATTACGCTCAAACAGGCGATGGCCTGATTGCAGCCATACAAGTTCTTGATATTATGAAACGGTCAAAGAAGACATTAAGTGAGTTAATGTTAGATTATAAGAAACTACCTCAAGTAAATGAAAATATTAAACTAAATAAAGATTTTGATATCGAAAAATCAGAAGAGATTAAAGAGGCCGTGTATAAAATTGAATGCCAACTATCAAATAAAGGACGGGTAATACTTAGGCCTTCAGGCACAGAACCTTTAGTTCGCATTATGATTGAAGGTGAAGATCAAGAGCAATTAGATGCTTTGTTAGGGCAACTTAAGGCAGAAGTTAATGCCATTATTAATTAATGCAGGTAATAGGTAAATATATGATTGCTTTGGAAACATCAGAATTGTATGCTTCCGTTCTTTTTTGGATATGAATTGAGATCTTACAATGCGTGATTTATTGATAGTTGGTAATTGGAAAATGCATGGCAATACCATTATGATTTCAGAGTTAGTGGATGAAATCATTGACGGTTTGGATGCATCAAGCTCTTGTAATCTTTTATTGTGTTCACCATTCCCTTATCTCGGTCTTGTGTCTCAGAGAATAATAAACTCTCCGATTTTTCTGGGGGCTCAGAATTTATCTCAACATACATCGGGACCTTATACCGGTGAAGTATCAGCTGAAATGCTTAAGGATTTGGGTTGCGAGTATGTAATAGTTGGCCATTCCGAAAGAAGAGAGTTAATGGGTGAAACCAATAAAATAATTGCCAATAAATTTATCACTGCGATTAAAAGTCATCTAAAACCGATCCTTTGTATTGGTGAATCACTGGATGAAAGGAAGCAAGGTATGACGACATCAGTAATTAGCGATCAATTAAATACCGTATTAAATGAAATTGATTCTAATGATTTAAGCAACGCAGTCATTGCTTATGAACCTGTTTGGGCGATTGGCACAGGCTTGACAGCAACACCTGATGAGGCTCAAGATGTTCACGCTCATATTAGAGCAGAGATTAATAAGTCATCAAAAAAGGTAGCAGAAAATATTCAGATTCTTTATGGTGGAAGTGTAAATGGAAATAATGCTGGCAGCTTATTCTCAATGCCTGATATAGATGGAGGCTTGATAGGTGGCGCATCGTTAACATCTTTGGAATTTTTATCCATTGCTAAAGCAACAAATAAGTAAGGCTCAATTATGACTACAATTCAAACAATAGTATTAGTTACACACACAATTATTGCATTATTGATAATTGTTTTGGTGCTTTTACAAAGAGGAAAAGGCGCTGATGCTGGCGCAGCCTTCGGTTCTGGGGCATCTGGAACTGTATTTGGTTCACAAGGTTCGTCCAATTTCTTCTCAAGATCTACAGCAATATTGGCGACAGCATTTTTTATCTCAAGCTTGTCTCTTGCTTATTTGAGTAGTCAGCAGACAGATACTCCCGATAGTTTAATTGAGAGCGTTTCCATTGAGGTTGACGAGGATGAAGAATCCACTACATTAACTGATGAAAATGATGCGGTTTCATACGATTCGTCTATTGAGAGTATGCCCTCTATAGAGATCACAGATATAGATAATCAGGCTGAGCAATAGAGATAACGAACTTGCTTTGAATCTAATTAAGCCGATGTGGTGGAATTGGTAGACACGCTGTCTTGAGGGGGCAGTAGCGAGAGCTGTGCCGGTTCGAGTCCGGCCATCGGCACCATTTTTACAAACCTCTTGCTAAAAACAATAAATGATCTGGTTAATAAAAATATAAACTATGTTTTTTTAAAAATCGTACTCAAAAACTGTCATATCTTCGTCACTGACTGGTATAATATGTCAACAAAATTTGAGGGGTTTAGAATCTGAAATGCTGCAAAATTATCTACCTATTCTCATTTTTTTAGCTGTGGCAACTGCAATTGGTCTAATCCTGATGGGTATCGGTTTTCTTTTTGGTAGCGGAAGCAAGGATAAAGAAAAGTTATCGCCTTACGAGTGCGGATTTGAGCCATTTGAAGATTCAAGGATGAAGTTTGATGTTCGTTATTACTTGGTTGCCATTCTCTTTATAATTTTTGATCTTGAGATTGCCTTTTTGTTTCCATGGGCCGTATCACTTGATGTGATAGGTGGATTTGGCATTGTTGCAATGGCTGTATTCCTAGCAGTATTAGTGATTGGTTTTATTTACGAATGGAAAAAAGGAGCGCTCGAATGGGATTAGTAAATTCGAATAAGCCATCGACATCAGATACCAGTTTATATGAGAGAGCAGACAGTTACCAAGATAAGGGTTTTATGGTAACCAGTATGGATGCACTCTTAAATTGGGCAAGAACAGGCTCTATGTGGCCCATGACTTTTGGTTTAGCTTGCTGCGCAATAGAGATGATGCACGCTGGTGCGGCAAGATATGATTTAGATCGTTTTGGCATAATATTCCGACCTAGTCCACGTCAATCTGATGTAATGATTGTGGCAGGGACGCTGGTTAATAAAATGGCTCCTGCTTTGAGAAAAGTTTATGATCAAATGCCTGAGCCCAGATGGGTTATATCGATGGGTTCCTGTGCCAATGGCGGAGGCTATTATCATTATTCTTATTCTGTTGTTCGTGGCTGCGATAGAATTGTGCCAGTAGATGTTTATGTACCAGGCTGCCCACCTACAGCTGAGGCGCTGGTATATGGGTTAATTCAGTTACAAAAGAAAATTCGTAAAACAAAAACTATTTCGAGATAGTAAATTATAGGTCTTGAAGATGAAAAACGAGGAAATGAAAACTCGGATAGATACCTACTTTAATGGCAAGTTAACGCCTATCGACTCGACTACAAATGAATTAACATTTGAGCTGGATAAAGAAAATTTACTCGATGTTTTAAAAGAATTTTGCTGTCACAAAGAGTTTAAATTTGAGCAGTTGATCGATTTATGCGGTATCGATTACTTAACTTATGGCTCAGATGAGTGGATAACACAAACTGCGACAAATAGTGGTTTTAGTCGAGGCGTATCTCGTCAACCGGTTATCCTTGATGACGCAGATTCATTTGATGAAAGACGATTTGCTGTAATTTATCACCTGTTGTCTATTGAAAATAATTCAAGATTACGATTAAAGGTATTTACCGGTTCAAGTAACCCACCGACCCTTCCAACTGCTTCAGATATATGGGGTTCTGCTAATTGGTTGGAGCGTGAAGCATTTGATTTGTATGGCATATTATTTGAAGGTCACCCAGATTTACGAAGAATTTTAACTGATTATGGGTTTGTTGGGCATCCATTTCGGAAGGATTTTCCTGTCTCTGGAAATGTTGAAATTCACTATGACGAAAAAAAAGAAAAAATAGTATACAAACCTGTATCAATTGAACCCAGAACATTGGTTCCCCGGGTAATTCGAAGCGATAACCGTTATTCAGATGACTTAAAGGATGCGACTGATGAATGAAATTCAAAACTACACGATGAATTTTGGCCCTCAGCATCCAGCCGCTCATGGAGTGTTACGTTTAATTCTCGAAATGAATGGAGAAGTCATTCAAAGCGCAGATCCACATATTGGGCTTTTGCATAGAGGAACTGAAAAATTAGCAGAAACAAAACCTTTTAATCAAAGTATCGGATATATGGATCGCTTGGATTATGTCTCGATGATGTGCAATGAACACGGTTATGTTTTAGCCATAGAGAAATTACTTGGTCTTAAACCGCCGAAAAGAGCTCAATACATTCGCGTTTTGTTTGATGAGATAACAAGAATATTAAATCATTTGATGTGGCTTGGAACACACGGTTTAGATATTGGTGCGATGACGATGTTTCTATATTGTTTCCGTGAACGAGAAGATTTGATGGATTGTTATGAAGCTGTTTCAGGAACAAGAATGCACGCAACTTATTATCGACCCGGAGGAGTATATAGGGATTTACCGGATGTGATGCCAAAATTTCAAGCATCAAAAAACAAAAAAAAGAAAGACTTAGATCGATTAAATTCTAATAGAGAGGGCTCTCTACTGGATTTCATAGAGTCTTTTGTGGATCGATTTCCTAAATGTATTGATGAATATGAAACATTACTAACAGATAATCGAATCTGGAAGCAGCGCACCGTCAACATTGCAGTAATACCGCCTGAAAGAGCACTAAATCTTGGTTTTACAGGTCCCATGTTACGCGGCTCTGGTGTTGAATGGGATCTAAGAAAGAAACAACCTTACGCTGCCTACAATAAGTTAGATTTTGATATACCTGTTGGCGTTAACGGCGATTGTTATGATCGCTATCTAGTTAGAGTTGAGGAAATGAGGCAATCAAATCGCGTCATAAAACAATGTATTGAATGGTTGAGGGAGAATCCTGGCCCAGTAATGACGGAAGATAAAAAAATTGCACCCCCTCAGAGAATGGAGATGAAAGACGATATGGAATCATTGATTCATCATTTTAAATTGTTCACAGAAGGCTATTGTGTACCGGAAGGAGAAGCTTATGCCGCAGTAGAGGCCCCCAAAGGAGAATTCGGTGTGTATTTGGTTTCTGATGGCGCAAACAAACCTTACCGCGTGAAAATAAGAGCTCCAGGGTTTTCTCATTTGGCCGCAATGTCTGAGATGGTTGTTGGTCATATGTTGGCAGACGTTGTTTCGGTAATGGGTACCATGGACGTTGTATTTGGTGAGATTGACAGATGAAAATTCTTACCCAAGATATTAAGAATAAAATTGATGCATTGAAGGAACATTTTCCTGAAGGTCGCCAAAGGTCTGCGATCATAGGTGCATTGCATCTGATTCAACATAAGAATGACGGTTACTTGACCCCGGAATTAATGGGTGAGGTTGCAGATTATATAGATGTTCCAGCTATGCAAGTGTATGAGGTGGCAACTTTTTACTCGATGTTTAACACCAAACCAGTTGGACGAAACAATGTGGCAATTTGTACAAACATTTCTTGTATGTTGAGAGGAGCCAATGAAATCGTTGACCACGTAGAAAAAAAATTAGGTATAAAGTTAGGCGAAAGCACTAAAGATGGACGTATTTTCCTGAAAAAAGAAGAGGAATGTTTGGCTGCTTGTTGTGGTGCCCCAATGGTGATGGTTAATCACAATTATCATGAGAATATAACCATTGAAAGAATTGATGAAATATTAGGTGATTTAGAGTGAACTCATTAGCTGAAAATTTAGTTTGCTTTAATACTTTCAATGAAAGCGAATCTTGGTCCATAGAAACTTACAAAAAATTCGGAGGCTACGAGGCTTGGGAAAAGATTTTAAAGGGCGAGCTTTCACCTGAAAAAGTCATTGAGGAAGTAAAAGCATCAGGTTTAAGAGGTCGAGGTGGCGCAGGTTTTCCTACTGGGCTGAAATGGAGTTTTATGCCGCGCTCTCAACCTGGTCAAAAATATTTGGTTTGTAATTCTGATGAAAGTGAACCTGGCACTTGTCATGATAGAGAAGTTTTAAGGAAAAACCCTCATGCTTTAGTTGAAGGCATGGCTATTGCAGCATATGCCATGGGAGCAACGATCGCTTACAATTACATTCGAGGCGAGTTTATACAAGAACCGGTGCCGCGTTTTAAGGCGGCTATAAAAGCAGCTTATGAGGAGAATTTGCTAGGCAAGGATATAAGAAACTCAGGTATTGATTTCGATTTGTATGCATTTGTTGGGGCGGGAGCTTATATTTGTGGAGAGGAGACAGCTCTACTTGAGTCTCTTGAAGGCAAACAAGGTAAACCAAGATTTAAGCCACCATTTCCAGCAAATTTTGGTTTGTATGGCAAACCAACCACTATAAATAACACCCAAAGTTTGGCGAGTGTTCCGTCTATTATTCGAAATGGCGCTAAATGGTTCAAGGATATTGGGGTTGAAAATTCTGGTGGTACCGCACAATTTTCCGTTTCTGGTCATATTGAAAAACCAGGAAACTATGAGTTACCTATGGGGATTTCATTTAAGGATCTCTTAGAATTGTGTGGCGGCGTGTTAGGCGGCCGACAACTAAAAGCGGTTATTCCTGGTGGCTCCTCAGTACCGGTTATGCCAGCAGAAGTAATCATGCAGTGTTCAATGGATTATGATTCGTTGCAAAATGCTGGATCTTCTTTTGGGACAGGCGCCGTTATTGTTATGGATGAGAGTACTTGCATGGTTGAGGTTTTAAGAAGAATCGCAAGATTTTATATGGCTGAATCTTGCGGCCAATGCACACCTTGTAGAGAAGGCACAGGCTGGTTGTATAGAATGCTTTCTCGAATTATTCAGGGTCAAGGAGAGCTAAGTGATCTGAACCAATTGGTAGAGGTTGCAAATAAAATTGAAGGACACACAATATGTGCTTTGGGTGATGCAGCGGCTTGGCCAGTTCAGAGCTTTTTAAAACATTTTTATCATGAATTTGAGTACATGGTGAAAAACAAAGGTCAAAGTATTGTTAAGTCGGATGCAGAGGTAGCCGCATGAGCGATGATCTGATTAAGATCGAAGTCGATGGCGAATCTGTATCTGCAAAAAAAGGACAGATGATTATCGAAGCAACTGATGATCATGGTGCATACGTTCCAAGATTTTGCTATCACTCCAAATTAAGCGTAGCAGCAAATTGTCGAATGTGTTTGGTTGAAGTGGAAAAAGCACCAAAACCTCTGCCGGCTTGTGCTACACCAATCTCAGAGGGTATGAAAATTTTTACACGTTCTCCTTATGCAGTGGCCGCACAGAAAGCAACTATGGAATTCTTGCTAATTAACCACCCTTTAGATTGTCCGATTTGTGACCAAGGAGGGGAATGCGAATTACAAGATCTTGCAATGGGTTATGGGCGTGGCATATCTCGCTATAATGACAACAAAAGGGTTGTTAAGGATAAAAATATAGGCCCATTAGTTTCTACTGATATGACACGCTGTATTCATTGCACAAGATGTGTTCGTTTCGGAGAAGAAATTACAGGACTTCAAGAGTTAGGCACGCTTCAGCGGGGCGAGAATATGAAGATTGATACATATGTTGAAAAAAGTATTGATCATGAATTGTCATCGAACATTATTGATTTATGTCCTGTTGGAGCCTTAAATAATAAGCCTTACCGTTATAGCGCTCGATCCTGGGAAATGGTTCAACATGAGACAATCGCACCCCATGATTGTGTTGGAAGTAATTTATACGCCCATGTACTGAGAGGTAAAATTAAGCGAATTGTCCCTCGCGAGAACGAACAGATCAATGAAGCATGGATTTCAGATCGAGATCGTTTTAGCTACGAAGGTATATATAGTGACAACCGCCTCACCAAACCTAAAATCAAGAAAAATGGAAGATGGAGCGATATTTCTTGGGAGAAAGGTTTAAATCTGGTCGCAGAAAAACTCAAAGCAATGGGCAGTCAGTCTATTTCAATTCTAGCGTCACCCAGCTCGACTCTTGAAGAGTTTTATTTGTTATCAAGGATTTGCGAACAACTTGGAATTAATAACGTCGACCACAGGCTCAGGCGAACAGATTTTAATGACCAGGAGAATGACCCTCTAGTGCCTTGGGCAGGAAAAAGTTTAACTGAAATTGAAAACTGCGACCAATTAATCGTTATTGGTTCAGATGTTCGAAAAGAAGTGCCTATTATCGGTCATCGTATTAGAAAATCTGCACTAAAAGGTGCCAAGGTAAGTTTTATTAATGAAGAGATTGGCGATTATTTTTTTGATATTGCTAATTATTTGCCCGGGGATATGATAGCTAATTTATTAGCTGTTATAGTTGCGCTCAAAATAAAATTACCGAGTTCAATCCAAGAAGCTGCTAATGCAATTTCACATAAGCAAAAGCATAAAAATCTAGCCGACCTATTATCACAGAAAGGTGAGAAATTAATTTTATTAGGACATATAGCGATAAATCATCCATCTGCTTCGGCGTTAAGATATTTAGCTTCTATTATTGCTAAGGCTATTGATGCTGATATTGGTTTTATCACTGAAGGTGCAAACAGTGCTGGAGCATACATGACCGGAATCTTGCCACATAGAGAGATCGGTGGCTCTGGAAAAGATAGTACTGGAAAGAATACGCAAGAAATCATTGAGGATGATTCGGGAGCAATGGTTTTGTGGAACGCTGAGCCATTATCAGATATACCTGATTTTGGTATCAAAAAATCCAAAAATAGAAGCATTATTGCTTTTACTTCTTTTGTTACACCAGAGTATAAATCTTTTGCCGACATTATGTTACCTATCGGAACATTTGCCGAAACATCAGGAACTTTTATTAACTGCGAAGGACGTTGGCAAAGTTTTCTTGGTGTCGCTAATCCTTTACACCAAGCTCGGCCTGGTTGGAAAGTGCTTAGAGTATTGGGAAATCTATTAAATATAGATCATTTTGATTACGAGACATCTCAAGCAATTCTCAGCGAAATACAAAAGAAACTTAAAGA
>Ga0066849_10000545_pt1 | contig 15303 bp, 11 predicted proteins | sample ETNtaG_9_FD_65492 | JGI IMG/M metagenome (GOLD analysis project Ga0066849, IMG submission 65492) | Marine microbial and viral communities from oxygen minimum zone, Eastern Pacific Ocean - ETNP201406SV69 | ecosystem: Environmental > Aquatic > Marine > Oceanic | place: Pacific Ocean: Eastern... | reverse complement strand
ACGACTTCAGCAGGCCATGCTTCAACTGCCATAGTACTGCCTCCTTTACTGGCCCAATCCTATGGCTTGTTCTTTTACTGCCTCAAATCGATCGTTTGCTTCTCGGCCAACATCAATAATTGCAATTGCCGCAGTCTTTGTTCCTCGAGCCATGCCTGCATATTCAGCAAGGTATTCTTGGCTATCAACATAGATGAATGGAATATTTTTCTCTTTACAGATCATAGGAATGTGTGCTAATAGTTCAGGTGGATTAACATCCTCTGCCATCACTACCATCATAGCAGTTTGACGTTCCGCACATTTGGTGACTTCATTCGCACCTTTCTTGACGGTTCCATTTCCTTCTTTTCCTACTAGCTTAACTAGCTCGAAAACACTGTCTTTGATGTCTTGTGGGGTTTCAAACGCGATGTGTACACTCATTGGTATCTCCTCATGTAGCATCCGTTGCGGCGCATGGACTTGATATAAACGCATTGGATAAGATAAACTTCTGAATCAGTTAGAAAATATTCTCAAATCTGTTCTAACAATGCATTTACTCCACGTGCTAATGCAGGGGCAGCAGAAACATTTGCTCTTGGATTAGGGAGGGAATCTGTGGAATGAACTCCACTAACATGGTTTGAGAGGCGATGAATCGCTCCGCCTGTAAAGAGTCCATGAGTACATGCGGCATGCACTTCCTTAGCACCTTGATTCAGTAGGGCCTCTGAAGCCCTACAAATTGTCCCTCCAGTGCTAATCATATCATCAACGATAGCAACAATACACCCATCCACGTCGAGATCTTTTGGTGAATGTTCGATAGTATGTGCATCGATTCTTTTCTTTTCTAGATATGAAAATGGTACTCCAATCGCTTCTGCGACCTCACTGGCTCTTTCAACTGCACCTTTATCTGGGCTAAGGATAAAATCAGGATGAACTTTTGTTTGCAAATGCAATGCAATTTCCGGCATTGAACTAACTAATTCCACAGGAGTAGTCAAATTCTCAACAGCGGCAGGAGCATGAATATCGAGAATTACGAGACCATCACAATGATTGGCAAAGGTAGAACCTAGAAATCGAGCTGATACTGCTTCACCCACCATGAATCGCTTGTCTTGTCTTGAATAACCAAAGTACGGAATTATTAGAAATAATCCTGGACCAACATCAGGTAGTGATTGTTCCCCATTTTTTAGACTTGACATATTTCCTTTACGTACATCATCTAATGCATGTAGGAGAAACAATGTTTCAAGAATTGCTGAATCGGGGAAAGTAGCAGAAACCAATGCAACGGGACCTGATCGAACTGGCTCAATGCAATGATCGGGGACTCGAACATATCCTTCTGTATCTGGAAATCGTCTTGCTTCAAGTTGAAAGTGATCCCATCCTAGTTCCTTGGCAAGGGCTTCCGCTAATGCAGTATCTCCACTTCCAGATGCTACAACACCACCCATTTACTCTATGCGATAGGTCGACCCTTCATTGCCATTGCGCTTGAGAAAGGAAGTGGGCGAGGCAGGATTTGAACCTGCGACCTCCCGGTTATCAGCCGGGTGCTCGAACCAAGCTAAGCTACCCGCCCAGAGCAAATCTTCCGAAATCCACTTTTGGTTAAAGCATGACGGTTGCTTATTCTTCTTCTTCTCCACCGAAATTTAGCCTTTCGTAGGAGGTCAGAGAAGTTACTCGTTCTAGACTTGTAGAAAGAATAACTTCATCTAATCGTGCAGTAGTTCTACTGAATTGATCAACTGGAATCAGTACTTCTTCCGGCAATCCTAATCGATAACTAACTCGAGGAAGAAGTTTGATGAAAGCTCCTTTGAAAGTGCGCTTGATTTTCTTCAAGCCTACAACTTTTCCAATTTCATTGCTATCGTTATCTACAACTGCTCTTCCAACCATTTCATCAGGTGCATATAGGCCTTCATCAATTCTGATGGTATTTCTCCACCTTCGTTGTAGTTCTCTCATTGATTTTGAAATTTTTATTGTCCCATCTGCTTGAAGGCTATGGATCAAGTCCTTTGCCAACGGTGCAGTAAATGCAGGTTTTCTCATATATTCTTCTGCTACTTCTGCAGAGACGTCTAACCTAAGTGATCGCACATGTTCACTCCGAGGGCTGAACCTTTGTCCTCGGACTACTCCTACGAGTTTACCTCCGACAAATACCTCTCTATCAATCAATTGTTCAATTCCAATTTCGTCTTCCATTTTTTCAATCTCCTTTCTGTCTGTGCGTTTCCCATCCCGCTCTAGTTAGGCTGTGGTTGCATGCGAGGTACATAAACGAATCGGATTTATTGGGCGCATAATCCAATTGAAAATATTGCCATTTTCTTCATTTTTCAATTGAAATACGCTTTATTTTCTTATTATTATCGGCCATTAAGTAAATTCACTTTAAATTTGATTATGTTTAATTTTTTATTCATATTCCAATTGAATTATGCCTAATATCCTGATTCCTTTGCGATAACCTGTTGGGATCAGTTTTTTCAATCTCCTTTTTTTTGATTTTGAGTTTTTTAAACTATTTTCCAATTGAAAATCATCATTTGTTCATATAGATTATTTCAATCTCGTTTTCGCAATCTCTATGAGTATCCTATCTGAATTGCGAAGGTGATGGAGATGCACCCTTCGTTGATGTCACTACAATCTATTCGAGAACGAGTAGGTCTTGAATCGACCAGAACTCATGGTTTATCTAACGATGTAGTCGCTCATTTTTGTGAATCAGACCCGAAGTTAATTCAAGCGATAAATGGAGCTTTAATTGCGTTTGATTCCTTGGTTGATGAATTCGGAATTGACGTATTACAAATGGATGAAACAAAATTGATTTCCCATATTCAGTCTGGATACATTAATTTCTACTCTGCAGCGACTATTAATCCATACATTGCTCTTTCTGCTTGTGGCCCCTGGATAATCACAACAAAAGGGGGAGTTATTCATGATAATGGGGGATATGGGATGTTAGGATTTGGTCATGCCCCTGAGGCTGCAGTAAACGCAATGTCTGAAAGTTGGGTTATGGCTAATGTGATGACTCCTTCATTTAGTCAACTACGTCTAGTAGATCGTCTCCAAACGGAACTTGGACATACTAGAGGCCATTGCCCGTTTACTCGATTTATCTGCATGAATAGCGGTTCTGAATCTGTAACTGTTAGTTTGAGAATAGCAGATGTAAATGCTAGAAAATATACTGATTTAGGAGGAAGGTATGAGGGGGCCGAGATTAAACTCTTAGCAATCGAAGAAGCATTTCATGGAAGAACAGATCGACCAGCACAACTTTCTCATTCATGTAAAGGAAAATACGATGAACAGTTAGCAACATTTCGAGATCGAGATAATTTGATTTTGGTTCCTGCCAACGACATAGAAGCTTTACGTGATGCTTTTACAAAGGCTGAAAATGAAGGTATTTTCATTGAATTAATGGCAATAGAACCTGTACAAGGTGAGGGTAATCCAGGACAATGTGTTACTCGAGCATTCTATGATGAAGCACGTCGATTAACCTTAGAACATGGAAGTATGCTTCTCGTCGATTCTATCCAAGCAGGCCTTAGGGGGCAAGGCTGTCTTTCAGTAATTGATTATCCCGGATTTGAGGATTGTGAAGCGCCTGATTTTGAGACTTGGTCTAAGGCCTTGAATGCAGGACAATATCCGTTATCGGTACTAGGGATGAATGAACGTGCTTCTGAATTGTATGTTGTAGGGATTTATGGAAATACGATGACTACTAATCCAAGGGGATTAGAAACAGCAGTTTCAGTTTTGGACAGTATCACTCCAGAACTCCGTGAAAATATTCGAAAGAGGGGATTGGAACTTGTTTCTGGATTGCAAAGATTATCCGAAGAAATGCCAGAGATTGTACTAAAGGTGCAAGGTACAGGCCTTCTTTGCTGCGCTGAATTGAATCCAGAGACGCACATGGTTGTAGGCTTTGGCCAGATTGAAGAGAAGTGCCGAGAAATGGGATTAGGGATTATTCATGGTGGGAAAAACGCTCTTCGATTCACACCTCATTTCGAAATTACTTCAGAAGAAGTCAATCTAGTAGTTGATCTAGTTCGTGAGGCACTCACATCTCACCAAGAATGAGGTAATTGGATGTCTTTATCACTTCAAATTGAACAGATTGATGTTTATTCACCCCATGGCAATGGCCCGATTAATTATTGGATTCGTGACATAATTCAGGGAAGAATTCCAGAGGTAGACGATGAGGTGTATTATTGGGTTCACATCCGTGATGCTGAACGAGCAATTGAAACACTCAAATTGAATAATATTGCTGGAAATTTCTCACTTTCTGGGCGACGTGCATGGAATCAAAGAATGGTATTGGATGAGATTTTTCGGCTTTGGACCAGATTTCAACATGCTGTCCATGGAACACACACTGCTGAATCATTGGCCGAACCACCTTCTCCTGCTGCTTCCCAAGTGGAAGGAAATCAAACAAGGCCTGATTTGGGACCGCTTCATGAAGCTATGATGAGTTGCGGTACAGATGGATGGAGGCCTTTAGTAGCAATGCGAGTTGGTTTGATGGAATGTATTGCTGCAGAATTTGAAAATTCAAAATAAATCTGAACCAAGTAGGGGCAACAGTACTGATGCTTCTCCTTCAACAGTAACATGTGGCGCATCTGGTCGAATCTTCCCCCATGAAACAGCTTCTCGTGTTCTAGCTCCTGATAATGATCCATCATGTTCAGGAGCAGTAGTAATTCCTACGGCAGAATCTAATCCTCCTCTATATTGATTCCACCAGATTACATGATGTTTTGATATGCCTCCGCCTACCATTAATGCGTGAGACGTGTCTGCTGTCCAAGTAAGATCTGATAGAATTTGTTCATCCGCCAAAAAGTCAATCATAAATTCAGGTGATTTTTGCCGATGCATGAAGAGTTGGGCACCAATACTTCCATCTGAAAGCCCAGGTATTACAATGGGAATTCTATGTTTAGCTGCATGATGAAGGAAAGATGATTCATCATTTATCCTATCTCCAAATGCCCAACATAGTTCTACTGAACCAAATCCTAGCCAAGGATTTTCAGGATTTATTTTTCTTCGTTCCTCTTCAATTTCTTCTAACCATGGGAGAACAACTGGCTCTAGGATCTCACCATAACATTCGTTTGGAACAATAACATTTCCAAGTCGATTTAATCCAATGTTTCCTAGCAAAGCATCGTCTAGGTCAAATGAACCATGATAGTAGTGCCTGAATGTTCTTGCAATATCGTGGTCTAAAGTGCCACAGGTTGTACTGATTACATTGTATGAGCCACTTTTGATTGCTTCAATGAAGAACCCCCTAGTTCCAGTTGCCATGAGGCAGGCTGGAAATGATAGCCAATTAAGTACAGATTTTTCAATCTTCTTTGCATTTACTGTGTCGTCAATCGCAGTTCTCAGGATGTCTCTTGCTTTGACTAGTTTCGTTGCAGTAAATCCTCCTGCAACTTTCATTTGTTCAAACAACTCGCCTACGGTTTTTGTTTGAGAAAGATCGTAATCCGATACAGGTTGATCGAAGTCCTCTTTCTCGTATGCCATATTACGTGCGAAAGAGCAATCACCTATCGTTTCTATGGAAGATTATATCAAAATTTTTCAATTGATAAATTCATTTTCCAATTGAATAATTCTATCTCGTATCTTGGCTGCTCTTTCAAATTCCAATCGAGATGCAGCAGTATTCATTTCTTTTCTTAACCGCTCAATTAATTTGATTTTATTTTCAAGAGTTTCATCTTCCATTCGATGTATTCCGTCATGCAATGTATCCGAAGCAACCTTAGCCCAAGATGGTTGACTAACATTGGATAAAACAGAATCATCCTGAGTGGTGTGTTCACTCCAAGTGCCTGCACCTAATCCGAATTTTTTGACTAAATCAGAATCACGCTTCTGTTGAGATTTTGTAAAACTACCAACAAATCTTTTTCCGCCGGTAGATCCCTTTCCAGCCGTACCTGCTAGTAATTCTTCCACTTCTCCCCCCATCGTCGGTAGTGCTTTTTTGATGGTTGTAGGCACGACTCCATTTTCTTTGTTGTATTTCTCTTGTCTCTGTCTCCGTTCTACAGTTTGTTCAATAGCAGCTTGCATGGCAGAACTAACTGAATCTGAATAAAGAATAACTCTCCCATTTTCGTTTCTTGCAGCTCTTCCAATGGTTTGAAGGAGACTTCTTTCATTTCGTAAGAACCCCTCTCTGTCTGCATCGAATATGGCAACTAGGCTAACTTCAGGGAGATCTAACCCTTCTCGTAGTAAGTTAATTCCTACAATTACATCAATATGGCCAATTCTCAATGCTTTGATAATCTCAGATCTTTCTATCGTTCCAATTTCGCTATGAAGATAATGTGCCTTAATTCCCATTCGTTGAAGATAATCTGCAACTTCCTCCGCGAATTTAATGGTCAGTACCGTAACTAGAATACGTTCATCTCTTTGGACACATTCGTTTATTTCATCAAGTAAATCTTGAACTTGTCCCTTAGTCTGTCGAACTTCTATTATCGGATCTAGTAGCCCTGTAGGTCGAATTTCCATTTGTACAATCCCTTCAATTTCATTCATTATATCCAACATACTTCTACGTATTTTTGGGTCATTTGATTCGACTGCTCCTCCACCTCCTGGTGCATGTAGCAATCCTTCAGGTACAGGTTGCCCTGTTACTTCAGCCAAATGTCGAAGTTCTCGTTCACCAGGGGTTGCAGAAACATACACCATTCGGGGTATAAGAGATTGAAATTCATCTATTCTTAATGGCCTATTGTCAAATGCTGATGGAAGTCGGAAGCCGTGCTCAATTAGATTCCCTTTTCTTGAACGATCACCTGCATGCATCCCTCCTACTTGGGGTAGAGTAACATGACTTTCATCCATGATTACGAGATATTTTTCTGGATCTCCATGAAAGGTTTGAGCACATGCAGACATGAAATCAAACAAGCAGTACGGCCTTTCTCCACTATCTCTACCATCAAAGTGTCTGCTATAATTTTCAATTCCTTTACATGTGCCTAGTTCCCGCAATAATTCCATATCGAAATCAGTTCGTGTGACTATTCGATGTGCTTCAAGATCCTTACCTTGAGATTTGAACCATTTTTCACGTCCCGTTGTCTCTTCTTCGATTTGTTCAAGTGCACGCTCAAATGAATCCTCTGACGTAATATAGAATTCCTTAGGGTGGATCCAAGCCTCTTCTATTTCATCGAGGGGCTCAAAACTAATGGATTCACAAATTTGAATTTGTTCGATCCCATCAAATCCAAACTTGACCCTGATTGGATCATCTCTACTAGGCATCCAAACATCTAGTACTTCGCCACGAAGCCGAATGTCTCCTCGTTGAAATTCTGCTCCACTCACCCTTCCATAGTGTAATCCAACGAGTCCCCTGACGATTTCCATGGGTTGCACTTTTTGCCCCACATGTATTCTGAGATGATGCTGGAGAAACGTTTCTGGTGGATTCAACCCATAGATAGTAGATACACTTCCAACTACTACTACGTCTGATCGGGTAACTAGCGAAGCAACAGTGGAGAATCGTTCTTGTTCAATCCGTTCATTCATTTGGAGTTCTTTGTCGATGTATAAGTCTCGAGTAGGGACGTATGCTTCAGGTTGGTAGTAGTCATAATGACTGACAAAATATTCTACAGCATTTTTTGGGAAAAGAGAAGACATTTCTTGCCATAATTGTCTAGCTAGTGTTTTGTTGTGGCTGAGTATTAGGGTAGGGATTTGTAAATGTTCAATAATATGTGCCATTGCAAAGGTTTTACCCGATCCAGTTACCCCTAATAGCACACATCTTTCCTGTGAATTTTCCAATTGAGAAATAATTTTTTCAATTGCATTTTCTTGGTCTCCAGCTGGATCAAATTCCGCTTCAATTCGAAATGGGATTTGATTCAAATCGGCCCGTTCACCCATTAATTTGGAGAGATCATATGGGTCGTTTTGAGACTGCATTTTCTCATCCTCATGGTAGGAACAATCCACCATTCACATGGAGGACGGCCCCAGTGATGTATGAGGAATCATCGCTACATAAGAAGGAAACCACTGATGCAATTTCTTCCGGTTTTCCAACTCTCCCTATAGGTATCTGATTTTCACGCTCTTTTCGTTTAGAGGCAGTATCATTTCCGATGATATCAGTATCAATTGCACCAGGTGCAATGACATTTACTCTCTGGCCTGAATCCGCTAGGTTGATTGCAAGGCTTCTAGCCCAAGCGTGAAGCGCTCCTTTTGATGCCGCATAATCTGCCCCATGTGGGCTTCCTTTGATTCCCAGTTGGCTGCCAATAGCAATTATTCTTGCATCATCATTAAGATGACGAGATAGTGCAGTATAGACTGCCACCGAACCTCTGAAATTCACTGCCATAGTACGTTCTAGTTCTTGCAAAGAAAGATCCCTTGCGGAATTACGTTCATACATTCCATGGTTTAGAATTAGCGCATCTATTCCTTCTTGCATCCATGGATGATCTGCTAGAATGAATACTTCGTCAGTATTTCCACAATCTACCTTTACTGCTACACAATCCACACCCTCTTTTCTAAGATCTGAAATAACGGATTCTGCAGATTGAGAATCGTTGTTGTAGGTCATTAATATTCGATAACCATCTGCACCCAGGCGTCTAGAAATTGCAGCTCCAATTCCTCTACCTCCTCCTGTAATTATTGCAATACTCATTTTTTCCCTCCTAATTTTGTAATAGTCCATTCTCTGGTTGAATCAAAATAATAGGGATGAGAAGAATCCACCCTGTTAGCATTGAAGTACGGAACAAAACTGTTTGAAAATCTGAAAATTTTTCTTTTGTAAGAATTACTGCAATATTGGTTAATGCCATTACAACACTAACACCTAAGAACCATATTTCATCCATTGGGTTTGATATTGCAAAGCAGGCAAACCAAAGCAGTGTTAGTTGAACAGATGTCCTAGTTGTTGCATCTTCTCCAAAACGAGCAGGGAAGGAATATACTCCTGTAGCTCGATCATTTTCTATATCCATTCGTGCATAGTTAATATCGAACGCTGTAATCCATAATGCCACTCCTAAACTAATAGGGAAAATAGTAGGTAGCCAGAGTAATTCAGTTCCAGTTTCAAACATGCCAGTAATTGCTGCCCAACCATGAACATCTGCTGCAATAGCGACCCAAGCTCCAGCAGGTGCAAGTCCTAAGCACAAGCCAAGCCATAGGTGGCAAAGCCAGGTGTAACGCTTAGTATACGGGTAGATTACAAAGGCAAGAACAGGGAGCCACGACATCATTAATGCAACTTTATTGAGAAGGCCAGCTCCAATTAAGAGCATCAAAAGAAAGCAACCTGCGAGAATTGATGCTGTTTGAATAGACATTGTACCTGTTGCGAGATGTCTTCCTTGCGTTCGAGGGTTTTCGGCATCGATGTCCTTGTCTACAATTCGGTTTAGTGACATTGCAAGACCTCTAGCGCCAATAGCTGCCACGAGAATCCAGAGAAGGTCTATTCGAAACCAACTAAACTCTGAGACGGGCAAGTCGTGCATGAATTGGTTGAATGCGAGAATATATCCTATGAGGATGAATGGAAGTGAAAATAATGTATGTTCGATTTTTATGAATTCAAGAATTTCCTTTACACTCATCGAAATCATTCCTATTTTAATAGGTGAGGGGGCCAATTCCGACTTCCTAATCCATCTTCTTCTGCATGCGATCTAACTCGTTCAATAGTTTCTTGATTATGGAGTGTGACTGCAGGCCATCTTCTTACTGGGTGAGCTCCATCCATTGATGGAATAGGTGTTGTGGCATCCCAAGCGACCCTACTTTTCCCTATGTCGAATCTAAGGCCACGATCAACATCGAATCTTGCAAATAATTGCCATAGTAACCGTCTTCTTGCTTTTGGGCCGTGTAGATCTAAATCATTATCTGTGATGAAAAGCCATCGTAATGTCTTTGAATTTTGCAATTGCCAAATTGAATTTATCAATTGAGAAACCGCCTCATTCTTATCCTTTGCAAGTTCTTCATTCAACCCGAACATTCCGTTTTCTGGCATAGGTCGCCCTTCGATTGAAGTAGTCACCACAAGTATACTTGGACGGAGTAGTCTAGCATCTGACACTGCATCTAAATCAAGTACAGATTGCAGAAATCCTTCTGGAACTCCTGGAGCCTTGACTTTCCCCTTTCTCCAACCGGGAGCAATACGTTTGGGGGATCCTTCTGGCCCTTCTGAATCACTTCGGGGATCGGCATTTGGTATGGTCGTAGCATCTATCAGAATCTTTGATTGTACATTTTCATATGGTGTTGCAGGGTCTAATGAATCGCCAACCATCCCCTCGATTACAAGTATGTCTTCTCTAGGGTCGACTTTGTCATTTAGGGCATCCAATAATGATTCTAGATTATCTGGCTCTTGTTCAGAATCTACTGCAACAATGGTTTTGAGGAACATCATTTGTCCCGCTCCGAATAATCCCAACGCCGTTTTCCTTGCTTGTCTGGGGTAACGTTGTTTTGAAGAAACAATGGCCAAATTATGGAAACCAGTTTCCATTGGCAAGTGGACTCCCATTACATCTCGATGTTGAAACTTTAGTACTGGGCTGAATTGTTTTCCAATTGCTTCCCCAAGGAAACCATCTTCCATTGGGGGCAAACCTACTATGGTAGCAGGCATCATTGCATCTTTTCTATGAGTAACCGCTGTTACTTTTAGAACAGGATATTGACCTGTATGTGAATAGAATCCAAAGTGATCTCCAAACGGGCCTTCCGATTTTGTTTCACCAGGTTCAACATATCCTTCGATAATTATGTCTGCGTCAGCAGGGACCCAAATTTCCTGTGTTAGAGCTTTAACAATTCTTAGGCGCCTACGTCCTAAGAATCCCGCAAACATGTATTCTTCTAAATTATCAGGCAGTGGAGAAATTGCGGAGAAAATGAGTTCTGGAGGTCCCCCGATACAAACTGCAACAGGCATTCTTCCTTCATGATATGATGAGGCATGGTCGGCTCCATGTTTATGGATTTGCCAATGCAATCCTAACTCTTTCTTACTGTGAACTTGTGCCCTATACATGCCAAGATTATGTTCTCCAGTTTCTTGATTTTTTGTGACTACTAATGGCAATGTAATGTAATGTCCTCCATCCATCGGCCATGTTTTTGGAATGGGGAGTCGTGTTAGGTCAACCCCTTCCATAGCAACTTCCTGAGAACGTGCACGACGGACTTTTTTTGGAGGTAGTGACAAGGCGTCTCTTGCCAGAGGGAATCCTTTCCATGGTTTTTTGACAAAATTTCCGATATCTGGTTTCATTAGTGTGACTAATCGATCTCCTATTTCTGTATCTGAATCTACTTGTAAAGCACGCAAAGTTCGTTCTTTTGTTCCAAAGAGATTCATTACTAGCGGAATTTCAGAGATTGTCCCATCTGGTAATTCTGGTTTTTCAAAGATAACCGCTGGCCCACCAGTTTTCACAAGTAAGTCAGCAATACATCCTGCTTCTAGTTCAACACGAACTGGACGTTCTATCCGGATTACATCTCCATCTTTTTCGAGAGCACGGACATAACGCTTCAAGGTCTTCCACGCCATAACCCTCCGTCTATGTCGACACATGAATATCTTATCTTCTAAGCGACTAGTTGATGCACTGGTTTTCTTTCGCTTATTCATGGCCACAACTTGCGATGTACTTGTTGTGGGTGCGGGGCCGGGGGGGGGCTCCGCAGCATTACACGCCTCGAGATTAGGATTAGACGTCATGGTTATCGAAGATCACAATGAGATTGGAACACCAGTTCATTGCGGTGAATGCATTTCTGATGTTGCAGTATCTAATCTCGATCTTGAATTACCGGTTGAAGTAATCAGCAAGCGAGTGCATGGGATTCGAGTAATCTTTCCAGATGGGACAAAGAAATGTCTAACCGAAAAAGGATACGTATTGGAAAAGCATCTTTTTGAACAATGGTTGATGGAACAGGCAGTCGATTTTGGAGCTAAATTCTTCCCTGATAACAAGTTACAAACAATGGAGAGAATTGAGGAAGATGGAAGATTTGTAGGCCATCTTTGTAATGGAAAAGGAGACGCATTTCCTATTAGGGCTAGAATTGTAATTGATGCATCTGGAGTTGCAGGTGTTTGTTCAAAAATATTGGAACTTAATGAGCGGCCCAAAGTAATTGCAGGAATGCAATATGAAATGCTTGAAGTTCCAACAGATGATTATCTCGATTTTTATATCTGGCCAGAATATGTTGAGAAAGGGTATCTGTGGATGATTCCCAAATGTGATGGGCGTGCTAATGTTGGATTGGTTACTGAGGATAAGAGTGGAGCAGTGAAAGAATTAGATCGTTTTATTTCTGATATGCCTGAATTTAACCAACTAGAAATTGTAAATCCCCCGTGGAGAGATGATGGCCGCAAAATTCGCGGATTCGGAGGAACAATTCCTATTTCAGGCCCTCATAAGCGAACACATTCAGACGGGGTTCTCTTGATAGGAGATGCTGCAGGATTTACTTCTCCATTGTTTGAGGGGGGTTCACATTTAGCATTGAAATCTGCTCAATTTGCTGCGATTACTGCTGCTGATGCAATATCGAAGGATGATGTCTCTGCTAGTGTTTTAGGAAGTTACCCTCAGAAATGGAAGTCAGAATTCCCACCATATGAGAAGATATTGAGGGGAAAAAGTGCGCTATATTCACTTTCTGAACAAGATATGTCTATCATGGCTCGTTGTTTTCCTGAAGAGATGTCGAACATGGGAGTTTCAGGAAAATCAATGGTCGTGCTTCGCTTGTTATTGCGAAGACCGAGTTTATTTTTCCGAAGGATTATTCCAGCAATGTTGGCATTTGGTTACAGTCGAGCTAAGCACTATGGTTGGTAACCGTATACCGATGCCCTATTGAGCGGGGGGCATCAGTCCCCCTTCGGGATTGGCAATGTGGTTGGACTTACTTCTTCTTGGAGTCCCATCAATTGCGACATTAATTGCATTGCACCATACTGTTATTCATCGCACTTCTCACCCACATGAATTCACTATTCTTGGATTACAGGCTTTACCATTCATAATTCTCATCTTTGCATTTTTAATCGATTATGACGCATTGCGTACTGTTCAAATAAATGGTTCTCATACTCTTCCGATTCATTATCGGATTTCAGCAGTGTGGGCTGGACGTTCAGGACCATTGTTACTCTGGATTGCCATGTTAGTTTTGGTTCGACTGTGGTGGCGACACCTTTCTTTAGAAAATGTTGAAAAGAAAACGATTGGAACTGCTGGCGTCCTTCATTGTCTGATTTTTTTCCTATTCATTGTGGCCTTTCTCCTCAAACCCTTTTCATTGGATAACTCAGTACCTAGATCGGAACTTAACGTATTTCTTCAAACTGATTTGATGGTAATTCACCCTCCAATTGTTTTTGCATTCTATGCATTTTGTCTTGCAGTTGGTTCAATAGCATTGGAAGGGATGTTGAATGGAAAAAACCCTTCATTGATACATCAGGAACAATTACCCTTGGCTCGAGCAGCCTTTGTTTCTGGAACTTTAGGAATTGGTTTGGGAGGGTTGTGGGCTTACTCTGTCTTAGATTGGGGGGGGTATTGGGCGTGGGATCCTGTTGAAACTGCGTCTCTACTTCCTTGGCTCTGCACCCTGCTTATTGTTCATTTGCGAATGTCTCCAAAAGTGAAGAATCGAGGATCAGCGATTGTGTTGTCCCCTGCTCTTGGATTACTGACAGGAGCTTTAGCCATGCATTCGACATTAGTTACTCGTGCAAATGGAGCATGGGCCTCAGTACATGCCTTTGTTGCTTCAGAAAATGGAGACGTGTTGGCCAATGATGCATATGTCAGAGTTCTTTCATTATGGGATTCGGGTGCAGAAGGCGCTGAAGTGTTGCTTCAGTTTATCGTGATGCTTGTTTTCATTCTCTCTGCTACATATTGGCTTGGCCGCCATCAGGCAGAGAAGGTATTGATTTCAGGCCAAGAGATTTTGTTGACATCTCGCCCAATTCTAGGATTTTTGATTGTAATTGGCGTAATTTCGATTCTGATTAATTCTGGATCACTTTCAGTTGCCATTCTATTATTGCCCTCCGTATTTTTGATGTTACATGACCGAGATCAGGCACTTTTGTGGCCTTCAATAGGAGTCACAATCTTACTTTTTTCACGTTGGTCGTGGCATCTTGATTCTATTCAAGCAGGAATTGGAATGTTTTTGTTGCTTTTACCGTGGCTATTAGCACCCGAGGAAGATAAAGCGGAACAATCTCTATCTCTTTCTAAATTAGCTCTGCATGTTCCTTTAGCAGGAGGCGGTTCCTTTCTTGTCTTAACTTGGCTGTTATTATTAGCTGAAATCGACGGCTCTTCTCCAGAAGCTCACGAAGCCTTTGGGTCTATTTTAATTGGATTATTATCAGCAGCTTTGCTAATTTACTCACTAAGAAATGCAACGAAATTCCAACGGAGAGCAATACTTACCATGGGAATATTCATTTCAATTTCAGCAGCAATTTATGGGATTGAGATATTCCCCCTTCCTGGAAATTCAGATCAATTGTTGACCCAGTCAATCAATCGAGGACATATTAGCCGTTTTCTTTTGGTTTGGTTGATTATCGCTGCCCCTCCATCGATAGCCGATTTAGCATCTACAATTAGAAAAATAACTACAACACGAGATAGAAAACCAGCATCATTCCGTCTATTAGGTTCGCACATGGCTCATGCAGGAATTCTTCTCCTACTCATTGGACACGTTCTTACAACCACATTAGTTGATCGTGTTGACCCCTCGCATCAAATCACGTTGATTAGAAATGAAGAGGTCCGTCATGGGGATTACATTTTCAAAATGACTGACATTTTGACCACAAGTCCTGAGGATCCTGAATATGATGAACGATTTTCAATCGGAGATGGCTTTTTTGGTATCCACATAGAAGTGTATGATCTAAGTGGTGATTTACTTGGTTCTGTTGAACCTGGTGTTTTGAGGTTTGATTCTGCCGATGGGGCAATTCGGCCACGTTCCGAAGTAGATAGAATAGTACATTGGACTGGAGATACAATCTTGATTCTCGATTTAACTCAAATGAATCAAATAATGACTCAGGCTATGATGGGTGAATTGGATGATGTAGATAGAATACGTCTAACG
>Ga0066849_10000544_pt1 | contig 15319 bp, 21 predicted proteins | sample ETNtaG_9_FD_65492 | JGI IMG/M metagenome (GOLD analysis project Ga0066849, IMG submission 65492) | Marine microbial and viral communities from oxygen minimum zone, Eastern Pacific Ocean - ETNP201406SV69 | ecosystem: Environmental > Aquatic > Marine > Oceanic | place: Pacific Ocean: Eastern... | reverse complement strand
AAATTTAAACAGAACATTAAAGACTTTGGTCTTTCTGTTTTAACTGGCGGTGCAGTGTTGCTTGGCTTATTAGCCATCGCAACATCTATGCATCATTTTCTAATGCTAATTGCAATCTCAATATCATTGGGTGCAGTTATATATTTAATCTGGAGAATGTTAGATGTCTAGTACTTTAATAACTAGTATTACCACAGCTATGTGGATCATGATCGAATTAATTCAATTTGCCTATATGGCATATCTTATGTGGAGGGACAGAAACAATGTTGTTAATCGGTATAGTGAGCGCGCTAGGACTGCTTTTGCTAGCGCTTAAAGCAGGCGGGCGTAAAACAATTGGTAATGACATCTTTGTTGATGTTCTTATCACAGTTACCTTAATGGTTTGTTTTTATGGCACTTATAGTGGCATGACTGCAGCTATGGTTGGTGGCTTAACCGCATCTGTAGTTTTATTTATACTTAAGAAAACTATGGTGCATGAAAAATTAACTGTTACAAAACAGCCTAAGCGAGTTTTTAACAAGTTTATAATTAATACTCCCACAATTAAGTGGCAGGAAGTCAAACCTACATGGAGGAAAGTGTAATGGCAAGTGTAAGAATGAGTGGAGAATTGCAAGATAAAATTTTCAAAAATTTTAAAGAGCAAATCTATAAAGTATATGCAGACAATAGTGGTCTACAAGATTATCTAAAGTCCATCATGGAATCATTTTATTCGGTTGAACAACGTGAACTAATGAGTGATTATATGAAATTGCATGAGCGGTTATTTAGGTTTAAATACCCTAAATTTGCTCATGAAGAATTTTCACCTAAAAAATATTTTGGTAGCTATCAAGGCCCCAAAGATTTTAATCAAATTAGAGAAGTTCATTTTATTATTAACTCAGATCGACCAGATCAAGAATCATTAACTTTTATGACTGGCGAAGATTGGCATCCCAGTTATATGAATCGCTATGATGATAAAGAAACTGCACCAAGTGATAACTATTTAGATGGTGATGTATCTTTAACATTAAAATTAGATGAACCTATCCAGTTTATACAAAACCATGATCGGTCTAATATATGGTCTGCAGATGGAAATATAGATTCTTATACAAACCCTATAATTATTTCATCTCCTACAGATATAAATAATATTAATAAGTTTGCTGAAGGCACTATAAAAATTAATGAATCCAAAGCTCAAATAAAACATTTGTTAAAAAGTTGTACAACACTTAAACGATTCCTAGATACATGGCCTGCAGGTAAAGACTGCGTCCCACAAAAATATTTAGATAAAATGTTTGAAGCAGCTAAACCTTCTGTTCCTTCTAACTTACCTAAGTTTGATCCAAATGCTATCTTACCTGATGAAGTTAAGGAAGAAATGAATAGCACTGTGTTAACTAGTAAACTATTAGATAATTAAGGGAGAATTAAAATGCCGAGAGAGAAAACGATAACAATTAAAGTTCCTGAGTCTAGACTTAAATGGATTAAGGACGAATACAAACTAGCCAAGTGGGGAGTCAATGGTTTGTTTGAGTATGGTGGTATGGATATCAAAGAAGCACATGCACTAGCAGATATTCTTTGTCATGTTAATGAAGTGTTTCAACTTGAGGAGGACTAATGGGTGCTATGAAACGTTGGATGCATGATGTTCATGACGATTGCTTATCTATGGGTGTTCGTAACACTGCTAAAAAGTATGACATATCTGCTGATGATGTTAAAACTGCAACCATGAACCATGTTCAATGGAAAAAAAGTTGGTCTGAGTTTATTATAGCAAATGATATAAAACAAACGATGGCTAATGCAAACGAAGCAGCAAAAAAAAGGGGCCTATAAAGACCCCTTTAATTAAGCTAAAAAACTTACGATACGTATACCCACATCTCAAGTGTTCCAGTTGCTACATCTGTAGCTGGATCTACTTCAACGAGAATATCAATAGTGTCATCAGCAGAGTATTCATATGGTGCTAAATCCGCTACACCTGTAGTGTCAGAAGCTCCAGTTTGTCCACATGTTGAACCATCGATATACCGGTTAGTATCAGAGCCGTCACCGACGTCATATACTAGATCAGTACCTGCATCTAAATCTGAAGATTTAATTTTAACATCATGCACAGTTTCACCAGAAAAAACTTGTACCATTTGATACACGTCATTAGTGTTACATGCTGCAGTAACGTTTATTTTTGCATATCTAACTGCCATAGTTCCACTTGGAAACTGTTTGAAAGATTGATTGCTATCAGCTTGACCGCTTATAAAAGTTGCCATATTTTCACCTTTATTGTTATATAACACTTAATTGTGTCATACTTAAAAAACATAAAGCATTCAGGATGAATGTCAACTGTAAATTATGGATAATCGAGTCTACGTAAAACGAAATCCTTTTGCCTATTATAGGTACAACAGCCCTGAACATCTTCCCTACATACAGTGGAGGTTGGTCAGCAAAGGTGTTGCCTACAATATGGTACACAGTAAGCAAATTGGATGGGAGCGAGCAAAGAAGGGGGAGTATGAGGACTGGTGTGTTCAAATGGAAAAATTAAGAAAGGAAAACTTATGAATTTATTATACTTAGACTTTGAAACTTACTACGATGTACAACTGTCCCTGACTAAGATGACGACTGTACAATACGTTAACCACCCTGATTTTAAAATATGGGGAGTAGGTTTAAAATTTAATGAGGGAGATACAGAGTGGTTTGGAGAAGACCAATACCAAGATGCCCTTGAACAAATACCCTGGGAAGAAACCGCAGTTGTATGCCACAACACCTTATTTGATGCTTACATACTTACACAGTATCTGGGCTTTTACCCAGCGTACTACTACGACACCGCCTCCCTGAGTCGGGGCGTGTACCCAAATCAATCCGCGCGACTTAAAGATGTAGCTGTCCGTTGTTTTCCAAACGATGAAAGTTTACGTAAAGGAGAAGAACTTATTAATGCTAAGGGCATACGCGACTTAGATCCTGAACTTGATGCACAAATTGGGGGCTATTGTATCCAAGATGTAGATATAACTTATCAGATATATCACAAAATGATGGAAGGTTACCCACAAACTGAGCTAGACATTATTGATATGACTGTGCGTATGTTTGTAGAACCTAAATTAATTTTAGATAAAGAAATGCTTATTGCACATAGGGAAAAAATTAAAGAAGAAACAGCACAAGCAATTGAAGATTCTGGTACAACCCGTGAGATCATGGCATCTCAACAAAAGTTTGCACAATATCTAGAAGATCTTGGCATTACTGTACCAACAAAGAAAAGTCCTACAACTGGCAAACAAATACCCGCTTTTAGTAAAACTGACTCTGCATATATACAAATGCAAAACATGTATCCTCAATACAAACATCTCTGGGATGGTAGAGAAGCAGTAAAATCACGTATTGAAGAAACCCGTGCACAAAGATTCTTAGAAAGCACTAATCCTGATGGCACTTTCTCTGTACCTTTGCGTTATTATGCAGCACATACTGGCCGTTTCGGTGGTACAGAAAGTATTAACTTACAAAATTTACCCCGGGGATCGGCTTTGCGTACAGCAGTCATGGCCCCTGAAGGACAACAACTTTATATTGTAGATTTATCAAACATTGAAGCACGCATGCTCGCATGGCTGGCCAAAGAAGCCGACTTACTTGATGCGTTTGCAGCCGGGCGTGATGTGTACAGTGAATTTGCCTCTCAAATATATGGTAGACCTGTAACAAAAGCTGACAAACTTGAACGTTATGTAGGTAAAACAGCTATTTTAGGATTAGGTTATGGTATGGGCCCTGATAAATTTAGAGATACCCTTAAAAATGGATCTCCGTCTGTCGATGTGGGAGAAAGTACTGCTATCTCAATTGTTGCTCAATACCGTGCTATGTACCCAAACATACCCCGGCTTTGGAATGCATGTAAGCAAGCACTTTTTACAATGAACCATAGTGGGAACCTAGAAGGACGACCGTATGGGCCCCTGATTATTAAACCCGGTTGCATACAACTACCAAATGATATGTTTCTTAAATATCCAGACTTAGATTTTGTTGATGGTAACTTTATGTACAACTCAGGGAAAACAATGATAAAAACGTACGGTGCACGACTAACAGAAAACATCGTACAAGCCCTGGCCCGAATTGTTATTGTAGACCAAATGTTAGATGTACAATCTTTACCTGAAGTACAAGTTGTTTTACAAGTACACGATGAAATTATATCAATTGGATCTAATATAGATTCTGACAAGACACTAGATAAAATACTAGCTATAATGAAAACACCTCCTTCTTGGTGTTCAGATTTACCACTAGATGCTGAAGGGGGCTACAGCCAACGATATGACAAATGAGCAATCTAGTACTAACAAGACGTAAACATGACTCAATAGTTTTACACCAGGATGGTGAAGAGCTCTGTGTTATTACTGTTACTGCACTAGGCCCTAAACAGGTTAAATTAGGTTTTAATGCAGATGAATCTGTTAAAATAGATAGACAAGAAATATACGAAGCTAAACAAGCTAACAATTAATCGGAGAATTATATGGAATTAGTTTTCTTAAAAGCAAAGCAACGCCTTGCAAAAGAAATATCAAATAAAGGTACTACACCTTACCCACTTACTAAAAACTTTACATCTGAACATGTACAAGTATCTAAAACTAAGAAAGGTTTACAAGAGTTTTTAAAAACCCTACAAACACAAGCAGCCGCTGGTGCTTGTTTGCACAAAGGTTTATTAAAACACCCACTTAAAAACGAATCACGAGCTATGATGGCTGACCGTGTAGCGTCAACAGAGTTATTAATCCTTGATATAGACGGTATACAAATGCCAGGCAGCCTGACAGATGTACGCACAGTAGCAGAAAAAATAATTGCACAACTACCAGAATGTTTTCAAGATGTAAGTTACATAGCCCAAGCAAGTGCATCTTTAGGGTTTAAAAAAGATAAAGTATCTATGCACTTTTTCTTCTTATTAGATCAACCTACTCAACCTAAAATACTAAAAGAATGGTTTAAATTATTAAATTATGAAACAGACATCTTGTCATCTCAGTTATCTTTGTCTGCAAATGGACAAAGCTTATCTTACAAATTAGATCCTAGTGTTGCTGAAAATTCTAAAATAATTTATATAGCACCACCTACTTTTAGAGATGACATACAAGACCCCATCTCAGGGGATAGGTTTGTACTAGTCGAACGTGGTTCGGTAACCTTAGATCCTAGACCACTATTAATTCATGTTAACCCAGAACGCGTACATAACTTAGGCGTCCAGGTTAAAGATGGATTACGTAAAAAACTTAACTTACCTAAAAAGACAGGTAAATTAAGCACTGTAAGCATAGGGGGAGAAGCACAAGAAGTGTTACAAAACCCAGATAAAATGACTATTGAAATATCAAGAGTTAATGAACCTTATGTTAACTGCAATGTTAATGGGGGCGATAGCAATGGATACTACTTTGTATTAACTAACCCTCATTATATGTACAACTTTAAAGGCGAACCTGTATGGGAGATACAAAAAGCCGACCCAGATTTTTATCGAAATATATTTGAAATTTTTGCAGATAAAATTGATAAAGATAAAAAAATAAAACCTGTCGCATTACGCGATTTTTACACTGACACTTACTATAACGGAATATACGATGAAACAACTCAACAATTTACCAACGACTACCCCCTCACGCCCACGAATAAGCAGTCTATTGATGACTTTATGCGCTCTCATAATCGCCCTTCCTTGGATTACATTCCTGATGCTAGGGTCGTATTTGATCCAAGCAATAACAAGGGTATTGAGTTAGATGAAGCTCCTTACTATGTAAACTTATATAGAAAAACTGAGTACATGTTAAATCAGGAAGAGCATGTATCTGAGTTAACTTACGGGGGAGCTGAAAAATTACACACAATAACACCACACATAGCGCAGCTCCTAATGCATGTATTAGGTAATGGTAAAACTGAGTTTGAACATTTTGTTAATTGGTTAGCTTATATTTATCAAAACAAAAACAAAGCTATGACTGCTTGGATCTTTACGGGCGTACCTGGGACCGGCAAGGGCTTGTTTGTACACAAAGTACTTAAGCCATTATTTGGAGAACAACAAACACCCATGCGGGCCCTAGAAAACATTGAAGAACAATTCAACTTGTATATGAGAACAGCACTCTTCTTAGTAGTAGATGAATTTAGAATGGGAGATGCAGGTAGCATAGGTAAAATGGCTGATAAACTTAAACACCAAATTACTGAACCCAATCTTACTATTCGTGCAATGCGTTCTAATCAAATAGAACTACCAAGCTTTTGTAACTTCTTGTTCTTAACTAATAGAGCAGACGCAGTCAAAATAGAAGAAGGCGATAGACGTTACAACGTAGCTCCACGCCAGGAAGCTAAATTAGAAAGTGCTAATTTAGATCTTATTAATAATATAGATAAATTAAAACAAGAGCTTTATATCTTTGCTGGCGTATTAAATAAATTTCAAGTAGACCATCGTATGGCTCATACAGCATTAGAGAACGAAGCTAAAATACAAATGAAAAATATTTCAATGTCTGTACTTGAAGAGTTTGCAGCTGCAGTACGTCAACGCAACCTTGAATATTTTACAGAAGTATTGGATATACCACTTACAAACACCTTTGATGCAGGGGGTATCAGTACAGCACAAAGATATCTTAAGTATTGGATAGCAGAAGTGGGTAATGAAATAATTATACCCATGTCTCAGTTTAAATTAGTTTATGACATCCTTACTGATAGCCGTAATAAATTGTCTACAAGAGACTTTACAAAAGCTATGTCTAGGTTAAATATTAAAACTTCTAGAAAAAGAGTAAGTGCAGATAAAAATGCGTCTATACCCAGAGGGGTTGTATTGACTTGGAAATTAGACGACAATATTCGTACTTCTTTAATTAAAGAACATTTTGAAGATAGAGATAATTTACTATTACAAAAAACTAGCTAGGAAGGCTGTATAACAAATGACCGAGCTTGTACAAGACAAGCGCCCAGATCTCATTAATGTAATAGAGACTGAGGCCCCAAAAGAGTTGGGATTAATCCCAGCCTGGTCCTACTCCGCCTTAAAAACCTATGAAACTTGCGCTTATCGTTCATATATTGGAAAAGTTAAAAAAATAAAAGAAGACTTCGGCCCGGCCGCTGCACGTGGTACTGACATTCACCAACAAGCTGAAGACTATGTAAGGGGAATTTTAAAAGAAGTACCCGACACACTTAAAAAATTTCAAACACAATTTGAAGATTTACGTGAAGGCTTTAATGAAGCTGTTGTAGAGTTAGAAGGGGAATGGGGGTTTACAATTGACTGGGAACCCTGTGGCTGGATGGAAAAAGGTGTATGGGCAAGAGTAAAACTAGATGCTTATGTAGAAGAAACAGAAACATCAGCACGAGTAATAGACTATAAAACAGGCAGACAATACGGTAATGAAATAGCTCACTCACAACAAGCACTTACATATGCTATTGGTAGCTTTTTACGTTACCCAGATTTAGAAATGGCTAAAACAGAAATGTGGTATTTAGACCATGGCACTACCATGGAGAAAACATACACACGAGATCAGGCTCTTATGTTCTTACCAAAACTACAAGAGCGAGCAATTACTATGACAACAGCAACTAAGTTTCCACCTAATCCGTCTAAAAATAGTTGCAGATGGTGTTCATTTGGTAAAGGAGAAAATCCCTATTGCGAATGGGCTATAAATTAGTATAATAACCACTTAACATTCAATCAACTAACACCGAATGTTAATAACGAGGAAAAAGAACAATGACCGACGAACACTCTATACCCCCACCCTATGAGCATCAAGCCAATACCACCAATTTTATTCTTAACCACCCTAGGTGTCTTATTACATCAGATCCTGGTACAGGTAAAACACGTGCAGTTCTTGACGCCCATATTAACTTATCAGGTAAAACACTTGTTCTTGCCCCTCTTTCAATATTAGAAGCAGCATGGGCAGAAGATATACACAAGTTTCAACCTGATATTAATTTTGGAGTAGCATATGCTAAAAATCGTAAAAAAATATTTGAAGATGATTCCTTCGATATGGTCATCACTAACTTTGAAGCTGTTAACTTTTTACAAAAAAATCCACAGTATGTTGAAAAATTTTCTACAATCGTTATTGATGAGTTTACTGCTTTTAAGAACCAATCAGCACAACGCAGTAAAAATATTAGAGCTCTTATCTCACATTTTACTAATAGGGTTGCCATGTCTGGCACTCCTAATAGTAATACTATTTTAGACCTGTGGCACCCAGTACTTCTTGTAGATGACGGAGAACATCTAGGAGATCGGTACTGGGCCTTTCGTAACCAGGTTTGTACACCCCGTTTTAATGGCTTTGCCAACGAATGGATTGACAAGCCTGGTATCGAAGAAGCAGTCGCTGCTAAATTAAGCGACATTACCATTCGCTATGCATTAGAAGATTGCATAGACCTTCCAGAAAACATAGTCCGAACTATGCGTACAAAGTTATCCACAAAGGTACAAGCTATGTACGACATCTTTGTTAAAGAATCTGTTTTATATACCAAATCTGGCACTATTAATGCTGTACATGCAGGGGCCCGGGTTAAAAAGTTACTACAACTGGTATCAGGGGGCGTGTACGACGAGGACGGTAACGTCCAATATTTACACCAGGAACGTTACGACATTGTTATGGAACTTGTAGCAGCACGTAAACATTCTATTGTTGCTTTCAATTGGAAACATGAACGAGATGCCCTTATAGAATTAGCAGAAAAACAAAACATTACATACGAGCTTATAGATGGATCAGTACCTGCACACAAACGTAAAGATATTGTGGAACGCTTTCAAGCCGGCCACATACAAGTACTCTTTTGCCATCCACAATCAGCTGGGCATGGACTTACCCTTACAAAAGCTACTACAGCTATATGGTGTTCACCTACTTATAATGCAGAACATTTTCAACAATTTAATAAACGTATATATAGAGCAAGTCAAAAAGAAAAAACAGAAACAATTCTTATTGCTGCACATAAAACCTGGGAAGAAGATGTATACAAAAAATTAGACAGTAAACTAGGCAAAATGGAAAATTTGCTACACATTTTAACGGAATTAAATGATGACAAAAAATCAAACTGATATACCTTTCGACATTCTACAAGAACAAATGCGAGATTATATTATAGAAATTTTACAACGCCCCCCAGAAGCAGTAGCAATTGCTTTAGTTTTTGCAGTAACTGAACTAGTACATGAGCGAGCACATAAAAAAGAAGAAGAACTGCCTGAAACTTTGGTAGACCTAATTGAAAAAGCTGGCAAGGAAGCTTTAATTTTAACTGATGAGATTACTCTTGCAAAACCCTCATCTTCGGAGACTATACACTAATGAATATGGATGAAATGCTAAATGAATTAGCCACAACCCGACAATCTATTGTCGATTTACATGAACAAGAGAAAGTCCTTAAAACAAAAAAGGATGATCTAGAAACACAGATTATTATCAATCTTAAAGATCAAGGAATTGATCGGGTTGGTAATGACGCGTGTACTGTTTCCATTAAACAGGAAATAGTCCCTACAGTCCGTAACTGGGACGCGGTGCATGAGCACGTACTTGCCACTGGGCAGTTCGAGTTAATGCAAAAACGCATGTCAGCGACAGCCTATAGGGAGCTAATACAAATGGGACACGAAGTCCCAGGCGTAGAAGCAACTGAACTGACCCGAATGAACTTCAGGTCGAAATAATAATATCAACGAAAAACGGAGAAATAACGATGACTGATATTACACTAGTAAGCGATAAAGTGCCGGCGCATGTACAAAAAGGCAGCGGGTTGGGTAATGAAAACATTACTGCAGCTCATTTACAAACTCCCAGAGTTAAGCAGTTACAACAGCTTAGCAATGAGGTTGACGAGCAACACAGTGAGTACATTGAGGGGGCCAAAGTTGGCGACTTCATTAATACTGTAACGCGAGAAAACTATGGGCAGTCAATCTATGTATTAAACATAAGGTTTACTGAAGAGTTTGTAGCGTGGAAGAAGCGTGAGAAAGGTGGAGGATTAGCAGGTAGCTTTGCAAGCAAAGAAGATGCTATTGAATCTCTTAAAGCTCAAAATCTTAATCCAGAGGATTATGATATTACTGAGACTCACTCACATTTGTTAATTAGAAAAGATGCGGAATCAGGAAACCTGGACGTACCTTTCTTATTTGACTGTGCATCTTCTAAGTTGCGAGTATCCAGAGAATGGAATACTCAAATTGCCGGTCTAAGTGGAGATCGTTTTTCAGCTTTATGGAAAATGTCTTCTCTACAAACTACAAATCGAGCTAACCAAAAGTTCTACAATATACAAGTAGAAAAAGTTGGATGGGCAACTGACGATGATTACAACAATGCCAAAACAGTGTTTGAAAGCATTAAGTAATTAACTTGCGTACATGGTGCGACACACACTGTCGCATCATGTATACTACTCAAATGCCTGATTCAAAACAAAAAGGTTGGTTCTGGGATGACGTAAACAGACGTATGTATCGTTGGCATGATCTACAACTCCTCATGAAAGAGCGAGCAGTAAAAGTTGAAAGAAAAGGACTTCATAAACAAAATCCACAAAAAACTCCCTAAAGAAATTTATAAGTGGAAAATTAATGACCCTTATCACGGGGGCGTTCCTGATGCGTTCTATTCCGGCCCCGGTGGCTTTTGTTTTGTAGAGTATAAATATATACAATCTTTACCCACCCGTAGTACCTCTAAAATACCCATTAACCTTTCACAACAACAACGCCTCTGGATCCAGCGGGCGCACTCACATAACTTACCTGCGTACATAGTCCTGGGGTCCCCGGAGGGTGTATGCATACCAACTGACCCATTAGCTGAATTTTTTTATTTAGATTGCTTTTTAAGGTGTGCCGTGACTTTTGAAGCATATATCGATAGAATAAGCAACATATGTTTAACTATTAAGGAGTAATAGATGGATATGGTAAATCAACCACCCCATTATAACCAGGGTGGTATTGAATGCATTGACGGGATAGAAGCAAGCATGAGCAAAGAAGCTTTTGCTGGTTACTGTAAAGGCAATGTTATTAAATATTTGTGGCGTTACGAGTATAAGAATAAAGTTGAGGATTTGAAAAAAGCTCAATGGTACTTAGACAGACTCGTTAAGTCGCAGGAGGAATAGATGGAAGAGATTGGACTTTTTACAGCCCATTCAAAAACACTTGGCCGATGCACAAGTATTGCAGACAGCCCATGTGTAGGAGTATGTTCTACCACCGTACTACCAGACGACGATCGTTGTAAAGGGTGTGGGAGGACAATTACCGAAGTGCGAGATTGGAATTCTTTCTCTAAAATGGAGAGAAAAATCATAAATCTACGAAATGCACAGGAAAATTACTCCATTAGGCAGCTAAAACGTGGAAACCGCGTAGAAGCTCCTGAGAAGGCCGTCAGTTAATTATTGACCTGACGAGACCAATTGCATTGACCAAGTGCTATTATGCGCACCTGTGGCATCCTGAGCCCACGTTTTTCTAAAAACCCCTTAAAATTTACCCAGATAAAGGATTCTTGTTATTTGCTGCTATTTTTTGCTCTAAAGAAGAAATTTCAGCTTTAATTGTAGCTATATCAGTTTTAATTTCAGTAACATCTGGAACTTCTATACCATCAATACTTTTTTCTAAAAATTGTACGGATGTTTCGATAGATGCAAAACGCTCTTCGATAACTTTTTGTTTTTGTTCTGTATCACCTATGCCGCCAATCTTATCTTCTAGATTTGTTATGCGGTTTACATAGGTAGCCCCTGTGTAACCAAACCCTGCGAGAGTAGAAACAATTCCTACTAAAGCAATTACTTGTGTTGTTTTACTTTGTAACCAATCCATATAAGTCTCCTAAAATGTTGGCTGCATTTCTTTTAGTTTAGTGAGGGTTTTAATATTAGTACCCGCTAACTGATAAAACGCAGCCGTGTTATCTTGAATAGTATTAGTAGTATAAATGCTTTTGGGTTCATACCAAACTTCTTTTTCTGGCAAACTAACTAACTGATAAGTATTAAACCCAGGAACAAAACCCATAACAGCTATAATAGCATTCTCAGATCCATACTCTCCTGTCTCTTCTTGTTGTGCTTGTACTTCCTCTTGGGCGTTTTGTAAGTTCTCTGCAATTATATTTTCTACTGTTGTGTCTGTATCAGAGTCTGTACTAGCAGAACTAACTGAAATATCTATGTTATTTTGGCTAGAAGTAGTTGAGACTGTTGCAACTACAACTTCAGTAGACGTTGTTTCTGTTTCAACTGTACTAGTACTTATAGAAGTATCAGCTACAGAAGTGCTACTCATATCAAGTACTTGATTGGTTTGAGCTGTAGATGATGCAAATTGATCTGACATACTAGGAGAACTACTAGTGCTAATACCAGAGTTGGATGAAGAGCTTACTGCATTACCAGCTGCAGTGCTATTACCCGTGGCATGTACAGATGTGCCTGCAGTTGTACCACTAACACTAGACTGTGCAGTAGCTAAAGTAGATGAGACAACACTTAAAGCCATTTCTTTACTTATAGAACTTTCCCCTTTTGAAGCCATAATTATTTCTTCTTCTATTTCTTCTTCTATAATCTCATCTTCTTCAAATATTTCTTCAACAAATTCTTCTTCCGGCTCCTCTGCATTCGCAAGTTCTTCTTCCATTCTCGTCTCTTCCTCAAACCATTCCTCCAATTCTTCAATAAATGTTTCTTGAAACACAAACTCTTCAATCATTAAATCTTCAATAGGTATAAAGACTTCTTCTTCACGTATAAATGGAAGGGGTTCTACAAATTCATCAAGTGATTGAAACTGTTCAAAGATTATATCTTCTTCAAATACGTATTCAAATTCTTCAAAAATTTCATATTCAGGTTCAAAGATATACTCTTCAAATACCTCTAGTTCTTCAAATTCAAAATCGTCATACAAAATGTCATACTCTTCATACCCAAAATCAAACACTTCTTCGTCGTATCCGTAATCAAAGTACTCCTCTTCTTGATAATAACCAATGTCCATTTCTTGTGTATATCCAGGACAAAAAGGTCCATACTGCGAATCAAGGTCACATTGCCAATCGTCGTAGGCATCCCAGTATCCCGTACAACTTGTGTCGTTTAAAGGATTACTACAATCAACATCATTACCTGTCCCAACACCATATAATGAACCACCGTTTTCTAGTGTTGAGTTTATAGTTGTGTTGTTCCAGTTAGTGTTTACACAACTAGAACTGTTTGTTGTGCCTGTATTACATTCATCATGGTATAAATAAGTATAAATATCTGAAGTAGTTGGGCCTTGTTCTCCTATTAAAACATCATGGCTAATAATATCCAATTCACCATATCTATATTCAAATGTATTATTAGGATATAGCCAAACTTCTAGACTATTATCTGAACCACTTCTGTTATATTCCCTCATCTTATACCAACCAAAAATAGTATAATCATCAAAGGCTTTAGCTTTCATAGCTGAACCATTATCTTTTATTAGATCAGTCCAGAACACAAATAAAGTGTTGGTGTATTGAGGCAGTGGATCAGGAGTGTAATCTCCACAATAACTACCTGTCAGGTTAAAGTGAAGGCAGCCATTGGTAGCCATTCTCGCTTTAGTAAAATCATTACCATAAAAGGTAAATGTAAAACCTAAGTCAAAGGCTGCTGATACTGAATCATCATTTGAACCTAGTCCTGTTGAACCTGATGAATTGGTTTGCAAGTCATATAAGTCTTGATTAGCCTCGTATATGTATTGTGCTGATAAATTACTTGTAAGTAATAAACAACATATTATTTTAAAGCAGCGATACATTCTCTTTTCTTTTGAGTAGAAGAGTGCCAGATTTGCTTACATCTTTGTACCTTTTCTTTATACCAAACTTTATAGTCTGGTCTATCTTGTTTATTTTCTTCCCAAGCTACAGTTGCTTCTTTCCCTATCTTGCCTTGGTAAGGACAAGGTGTGCCGGCCATTTCCATGGCATTAAAAACCCTTTCATCAGCACAAAGTAAACTAATAGAAGCCACTTTCATACCCATATCATAAAGATATTTAGATAATTTTAATCTTTCACAGTTTTGATCTCTTACAGTTTTACCACCAGAAAAGCCGAACACTTGGCCCTGGAACGCGCCCGATCTACCCACAGTACATAAGTCCTGTGAATAAGACATTATAGATGGAGCGATAGCAGAAGCAGGAGGTGCTTCTGATTTTACGTTTTGGTTGATTGTTTGAGTTGAGTTCGACTCATTAATATTTCTGTTCGTGTTGTCAGATTTTGAGTTGTTCTCATTAACATTCCTATTATCCGTTGTAACATTTGAATCAGACGTCGATTGATTGATATTCGTATTGTTACTAGTGTTAGTGTTAGTGTTGTTAGAAGTGCTTGTATTGTTGACATTTTGATTTACCGTAGAATTAACAGTTGAGTTAGAAGTCGAAGTATTAACATTGTTGTTTGTATTGGTGTTATTAGAAGTCGACGTACTATTGTTAGTGTTATTGTTGGTATTTGTTGCCGTATTAATGTTTGTGTTTTGATTAGTACTAACATTAGTATTTGTATTTACATTAGTATTAGTGTTGGTATTAGTGTTGTTATTGGTATTAGTATTAGTGTTGGTATTAGTGTTTGTGTTAGTTGTGGTGGTAGTGTTAGTAGTATCCAAACTATTTTGCTCGCAATACTGAGAGCCAGCAGTACAGTTACCTGTCTGATCCCCATAAGAATTAAAAGAGAATACCAACCCCAAAACTAGAAGTGCACGTTTTTTCATATTTTTTTATTAACATCAGGCTATTTTTTTCTTCGTGCCGCTTCCTTTTGGCGTGCTCTTTTTTGGTGCCTGTTTTTTCTTTATGGGTTTTTTAGGGGGGCATAACATACTTGAAAAGTATTCCTTAACCTCGCTAAAAATTTCTTTAATTTTTTCTATATACATAATCAAACCTATTAACAAAAGAGCTAAAGCAATAGTATACCAAATTATATTCATTTTTAACGCCTTCCTGCATTTTTGTTCCTTTTAAAAGAACGGTTTTTTCCTCTAATTTGTGAGGTAAGATTTTTAAGAGCACTATTAAAAGGGTTATTATCTCTATGTGCTACATCTTTTC
>Ga0066849_10000543_pt1 | contig 15337 bp, 5 predicted proteins | sample ETNtaG_9_FD_65492 | JGI IMG/M metagenome (GOLD analysis project Ga0066849, IMG submission 65492) | Marine microbial and viral communities from oxygen minimum zone, Eastern Pacific Ocean - ETNP201406SV69 | ecosystem: Environmental > Aquatic > Marine > Oceanic | place: Pacific Ocean: Eastern... | reverse complement strand
TCATCAAGCGAATCACCTGCAAGGTATAGTTCGTAATCCCCAGTCCAGTGGTGCATGTACTGTGGTGCAATACTGGGGTCTCCAGCGATTTCAATTTGTAGGATTAGGTTACGGGCTTGTTGGTTAAACAAGGTTACTTGGCCATGTGAGTCAATGTGTACATTTGTCATGTGTCTGCTTGCAGATGCTGAGATTTCAATGTCAAGTAAAATGATAGAGATGCGAGAAGAACCATCAAGCAGGATGTCATTTCGAAGGCGTGGGAATTGTTTGACATCAACTGATTCACTAGGTAATTTTTCTATCCTACCGCCATTGATTAAATCAACTTCAAATTTACCTTTGCTCAACACATTATTCAGTCGAATGCCATCGATCGGGACTTCAACAAAGCGATGTGAAATTGTGCCATGGATATCTTCAACTTCAATGATGATATTCCCAATTAAGTGTTCTACAGTGAAATTACCGGAGCCGTTTTCTATATCGAATGATTGAGTTCCATTAGCATCAGAAATCCTCAATATACTTGCAGTTCTGTTGAGGCTTGAAACAGTAACGAGGTTGCCATCAAGGGAAACTACTGTACGATCACTGCCGCCAAGGTCTGCTTGAATAGTCCAAATTTCAGCATCTCTCAAAGAATCCATTGAACGAGATAATTGGGCATTTTGTTGCACAAGCCCAGTTCCTTCTGGGGACTGGGCGGCAATTAGAATTCGGTCATTCAATTGTGTGGCGGCGACAGAGCCTGCGGACCATTCACGGTTATCTCCAATATCCTCAAGAAATGGGCCAAGAAGAACAAAGACGCCACCAATCACCATGACTACCATTGCTAGCAACATGGTGACGCCTAGAATCTCGCTGACCGCATCTTCTCGCTGGCTAACACTCCGCCGCACAAAGGTGACTACTGCCTCCTGTTCTTATGGGTTCGCTGTGATATACATCGCCGAAGGCGATATTTGAGTTTGTTACAGCATGCGGATAATTTTTCACTAACATTTGTTTAGAAATATCACTAAATCCGTGCTAATATTTCGGGTTCTATTTGTCCTAGATAATGTGAGAATTCGGGCCCCTCTTTTTTACTAATCGAAAGGTCCCCATCAAACAGTTCATCGATTTCTAATAGGACTTCACTTTCTGCAATATGAGGTGCGTTATTTTGTTCAGAAAGATGGCATAAGACAATGCTACGCGTGTGCTTCCCTGTAACATGTGACAACAACTCCGCAGTCTGCCGATTTGAAAGATGACCTCCTCTTCCAGAAATACGCTGTTTCAATCGATTAGGATAAGGGCCATTCCACAATTTTTTTGTGTCATAATTAGCTTCTATGGATATGTGGACACATTCTGACATATGACGTGCTAACTCATCGTTCCAAGACCCCAAATCTGTAACAATTGCGGCCCGCTCTCCAGCGTGGCTAGCGATGAATCCAACATTGTCAGCACCATCATGGTTTACTGAGATTGGAAGTATGCTCAAATCGGAGCCGAATTCAATTCTATTCAGTGGCTCAAATATTCGGCACTCATTTACCGGGTCCATGCCTATTCTTGCACATGTTTCGAAATTTGCTTGTACAGGGGTCCCCCATCTTTTTTGGATTATTGGTGCACCTTTGGAGTGATCAGTGTGGTGGTGACTAATGAGGATTGCATCAAGGTCTTTTGGAGTCATTTCAAGCATCGCTAGTCTTTTCTCTAGTTGGCGTCCAGAAAAGCCACAATCAATCAGAATTTTAGCCTCATCGGTGGCTAGCAATGTGGCGTTTCCACTACTGCCAGAACCTAAGTGAGTGATTGATAGTGTCATGCCGAAATGCTCCGCTGCATGTACACTCTTTGAATAAGACCCTTTCAACAAAGTAAATAGTCATATTTGAGACTGTTTTATCTGAAGCCGTACGGCGGAGTAATGACTCTATTTCGAGAATTAATTGTTGCAAAAATCTTTATTTTTTAGCGTCAAATAGGGCAATACAATCCAAATGCTGTTTTTCGCGTATGAACTGTGCTCCATCAGCGTCATAAGGCAACCCGTAGGGTTGTGGCATAGCAGCATATGCTATAGGTGATGCCATGCGTAGAAAACAAACAGTCCTCTTCATTACTTTGCTATTGATTGGAAGCCTTTCTTTTGTCTCAATGACAAGACCTTCCTCACAGGTCGATTCAGTTCATCCTGATGACACTACAGGCGAAGGCCCCCCTGTCACAGATACTGACAAAGACACTATTCCCGATTTGCACGAACAGATGTATAGTGTTGAGAGAAATATTACTCTAGACGATGTTGTATATACTATCCCTGGTTTAGATTATCAAAACGCCTCTGATAACGAATCAGACTTTGATAATGACGGACTTAGTTCATTGGAAGAATATTGCTGGCCATATGATTTAGAACACTGTTTCACTGATCGTAAATCACTAACTGGGATACCTCCCGAATTGACCGATTCAGGAATGCGTGAATTCCTAGACCCAAGGTTGGCAGATACCGATGGAGATGGCCTACCTGATGGTTACGAGATTTGGATGTGCACTAGGGAAACAGGGGAATTGAATGAGTCATCAGCGTGGGAATGCGATGGTTTTGATCCTTTGAATTCATATGATGGTCACAATGATTCTGATCGTTGTTGGGATGGTGGCCTTGGTTGTGGTGATGGTTTTGATGTTGATCGCGATGGAATCATTGAGGTGCATGAGTGGTACACAAATGCTGAGGAATATAACTACGGTGCACCAGATAATTGGACTACTGAAATTCATGGTTTACGTTGTCTAGATTTGCTGTATGCCTGTGCTGAAAATGTAACGCGCCCCACGGGGTCACCAGGTTGGCTTGGGACGGATCCATTACGAAATGATAGCGATTTCTTCTATTGGTCTGGTAGCCGCGAGTTGGCAAAGAGTAGTCGAGGAGATTGGATCCCAGATGGTTGGGAGGTATTTTTCGGCCTTGACCCATTGAATGAGAGTGACAGTTTACTTGATAGTGATTTAGATGGTTGGGATTTGAATCGAGATGGTATGATTATGCCTGATGGTTCAAGAGCTACAATTTACATTGGAGAGGAGTATTCAAACTTAGAGGAATATTTCACATTCATGGATAATGGTACTTGGGTAAGGGCTGGAATGAAATCTACTCTTCTAGATGTTGCTGATGCCGAGGTGACTATGTTTGATCAAGGTACTACTCCTAGAATAATGCATCATGATGTTCGTTCTCTGCAATTAGATTCTGATTTGGGAATCATATATGTTGGGACTAAGCGGGGCGTGAGTATCTTTGAACCTAGTAGTGGCGGGAGTTGGGATTTGGCTCTACCCCCCGGTGGTGAAATGAATGATATGTTGTTGTGGGAAGATCAAGGTGGCGAAAAGAGACTAATTCTTGCAACTGCAGAAGGCATTGAAGTATGGACTCTCACTGGTGATGGTTTCCTCAATACTAACAGTGCAATTACTGGAGTAAATATGGGGGCGACCACTGGTTTGTATCAACTTTCAACGGGTTCTGCAAATCTGGATTTATTGGTGGTAGGTCCTGATTCACAGGCTTGGACTCTAACTGTTGATGGTTCCGGGCAAATCTCAGACTTCCGTGTAGCTGAAACATTGGTTGAAGCACTTGAGATGGAGAATGCATCAATTCAGGCACTTGTCCATACTTCGGTGAATGGTGGTGCTCAGAAACTGTATATTGGGACAAATCATGGATTTCTCATTGCTAGTACAGAAGATGCCGTAGGTGATTACCCGGTTCTTTGGGTATTCAATGAGACCGATGCAGAAAATTATGTTAGGCAGGCAAACCCGCAAAATATTTCGGATTCTGCCAACATTCGAACCATTGTCTTGGATGGCCCTCGGCAACCAGATGGTACAATTTCCAGTGCGCAGACACTTTGGATAGGTACAGGTGGAGGAGTTCACCAATTCTCACTTCTAGATGAAGCCGACCCGATAATTGCTTTCACTCGTGACCGAATGCAGAACATGGATTATGACATAGATGGAGCGAATGACGTCCATGCTATTCTTCCTCTTGGTGAGGATGTAATTATTGGGTCGCGGTATGGTACGTGGGTCTTAGACGCCGATCATGCTCGTGCTCTAGGGGTTGATGGTCAACAAACTAGAATTCCTGGTTTTGTTACTGAACTAATCGTTATGGATGTCAATGGAAATGATACGATTTTTGCTGGATTACATCCCGGCCGTTATTCAAATAGGATGCTAATCAATCCATTTAGCAATGATTCTGATTTGGATGGGATGCCCGATGGTTGGGAGAATGTACACGGTCTTGACCCTACAGATCCATTTGACAGAGACGAGGATTTGGACGTTGATGGAATTAATATCAATCCACATGTAGATGATTTGATTGACCATAATTGGACTAATCTCGATGAATTCCGTTACATTGCAAGTACTCCTGAAGGATGGAATGGCACAGACCCTAGACTTTCTGATACCGATTCTGATGGATTACTAGATGGTTCCGAGTATTGGGGATGGTTTTACGATGAAACGAACTTCACTTGCCACTATGAAATTGGTGAGTATGTCTGTGACGACGATGAAGGTGAGCAAGCCGCACAAATTTACGCAATGGGTTATCCCGGTACACAAGCAAGTGGAGGTACGGATAGAACGACAGATCCTACTAATGCAGACACTGATGGCGATGGGATGCCTGATGGTTGGGAGATTGCCAACCGCCGTTGGATTGGTACTGAATTCCACGGAGGTAATGAATGGTCCTTGAATCCGAGAGATCCTACTGATGCATACGAAGATGCAGATAGCGATGGTTTGACTAATATTTGCGAATACCAGTGGGAAATGCTTCTACAGGTTGCTATTTATGATGGTTTACCTGCCTATGGGGAAAGTGCTGAAGCCGCAGCATCTTGGATAAAAATAGACCCTAATAATCCAGATTCTGATGGGGATTCTCTCCCTGATGGTTGGGAATCACGTTATGCTTGTTCTTGGTCACTGGATAATATTGGAATCAACCCACTGAATGGTAGTGATGCACTATCAAATCCCGATGGTGATGGTTACGATGTCAATCATGATGGCAATATATCTGCTGATGAAGAATTCAACAACTGGTTGGAGTATCACATCAAGGATGATCAGATTTTTGGAAACTACACTGAAATGGGAATTGAAATGCCCGATGGCTTCACTACCTCATTATGGGATGGGACATGGTTGTCTAGTGCTTCACGACCATTTGGTGAATTTGTAAGCCAAAACACAATTTCATTAGTCCCTGGTATGCTATTGACTGACCAAGGCTCTTCAGATCCGCTTTCTTCTGATAGCGATGGAGACGGTATGCCTGATGGTTGGGAGGTCTGGTATGCTAGATGGGATACATTTGAATCCAAGTGGACACTTAATCCTGTTAACGAAAGTGATACTTTCGATGACCCAGATGGAGATGGAATGACCAATTGGGAAGAATATAATACCATAGATGCTAACCAAACTGAAACCAATGAAAATCAGACATCACCTCAATATCATCCTTTCAAACTTGGAACTATACTTATTTTGACACCATGGAATCAAGCCGCTGGTACCCAATCTTTCGGTGCTTATGTCTCAGCAGAGCAATATGCGCTTAGTGGCCCAACTTGTGATCCTAATGAGCCAGATAGTGATGGTGATGGTTTGCTAGATGGCATTGAATTACTGTTCACTCAATGGAATTCAACTTTCCTAAATTGGTCTTTGAATCCACTTGTTGCTGGTGATGGTGGTGGCGATGGGGATCAAGATGCTTTGACTGACCGTCAAGAGTTGAATCTCACTTACGAGAATCCATTGAATGGAGGTCTAGCCCCTCCTGATGCACCGAAGATGTGGGAGGAGGCTTTTGCCCTAGAGCCTCAGAATTTCACTAGCAGGATGCAGTCCATTCTTGACAGCAAACTAGGTCGAGCTTATCTAGCCCTTGAACAACATTCTGAATGGGTTTCTACTGGTATTGCAAGGCCCCTCCTTTCTACTCTGATTGGAATTACCGACCCAACCAGTAATGATACAGATGATGATGGTATGATTGATGGATATGAGTATTGGTTTACAGAATGGGACCTTGATGGAAATCGTTGGTCAATGAACCCATTGACTCAGTCTGATATTGATTCGGATACAGATGATGATTCATTTGATTGTGATGGTGATGGAATCATTCAAATGAGTGAGCGATACACCAATTTGAGGGAATATGAGGCACGTGTTTACGGGAAGGAATCTTTGAGGTATATGTTCCCGCCCGGGTCAGGAGTCATCGACTTTGGTGATGATGCTATAGCAGCACAAATGAGTGAAAATGGTCTCTCTTGGGAACAGGCAAGGCAAGCAATTGTTTCGCTCTTTGCATCTAAAGATGTGACAAGTTCTGAACGACTTAACAGAATCAACACCGCTTGGGCTGATAATTTCAACATTAGTTTGCTAGGGATTTCAGACCCGACACACCCAGATAGTGACATGGATGGTCTGCCTGATGGCTGGGAATTTTGTTATGGCACATACAATGTAGTTCTACCAGTAGATGAGTACAGATGGACACTGAACCCTGTAAATCCACTTGATGTGAATTATGACCCTGATGAGGATGGCTGGTTTGACCGTACGAGTCAAGATATGCCTGCTGAACAAGGCGTTTGGTTCGACCACCATTTTACACCTGGAGGTATAGATAATCAATATGCACCAGGAAACACCCCACTTTTCTTTACCAACTGGATGGAATATGATAATGGCACACGCCCCGATATGAATGATACCGATGGTGATGCAGTTAACATGATTCGCGTTGCTGACTCACTTGACCCAATGCTTACGACAGATTACTATCGCAGTTGGTCATTGACTGATGGGCGTGAGGTGTTCAAGTATGGTAGTGATGCTACTGATAATGATACTGATTGGGATATGCTACCTGATTGGTATGAGTTAGAATTTGGTTGGAATGAAACTAATGACAACTGGTCATCGTATGAACAAGTTGAGGTGGTTTGGGAACAATATTCTATTCTAGGCAGCATAGCGATGAGACCTCTACACAGCAATGGTGCAGAACTTGGCAGGCCATTGTTAAATTGGACATGGGTCACATTTGATCCTACTGACCCATCAGATTCACTTGAGGACCCTGATAACGATGGTAATTGGGTGTGTAGTAACGTTGGTTGCACTTACACTCCTTACAACAACTTTCAGGAGTTCTTTGGCTTGACAAATCAGTCAATCACGTCTTCCACTTTAGCGCGTTCCACGCCAGTAACTATTGCAGGTACAACTCCTCCAATTCAAATTGTTCCACAGGAGTGGTGGGAGCTTCAAGATGCTCTATTGGCTAGAGGTAGGGCTAATGAGTACGATTGGAATTATCTTAGAATGTTTAGGACCAACCAGTTTACTGACCAACTTTATGCACTTGTGATAGATGATCACGATACTGATTACTTGACCATAAACGGCTCTGATGATACACCACTTGTGAAGGGTGATTGGACTGCTGATTGGGACCGTGTATTCGGTGATCAGTACCACTTGCCCAATACTGGTTTGGGGGAGAGAGTGTATGGTTGGTGGTTGCTGGATTATAATGGAGACAACATAGCTGACGGCACTAATCCACTAAACTGGGATACTGATGGGGATTGGCTCAATGATTGGTTCGAGATTGAAAATGATATGCTTGATGGAATTCGCGGTAATGGCCCTTCACCAATTCGTTATGATGATCGTACTACCAACTCAGGTTAGTTTCTATGATAATATGGTTCATCATTTTGAATTAAATTAACGAATAAAAAACCCTTATTTTACCAATTCTTATCTGGCCTTAAGGCCAGATGGTATTTCTCAACAGTGGGGAGATTTGAAAGGTAGGGTGAATGTGTGATGAGGGGAGGGGATGCTTTGTCAGGTGAAGTCAATAGAAACAATGTCCCATCAATCCTTGTCTTAATTTTTATTTTGGCATCGCTAGCACCCATGCTTAATTTTGCCACTTTGGAGGCGGAAGCATCTGGTGGGTCAAGACATGTTTACACATTTATCGATGGTTCTACAGAAGCAATCGCCGTTTACAATAGTGGCCAAACAGCGACAAATGTCAAGGTTGCTTTGCCTAGAGGTGCCGAGGTAACGGGGGTGGAAATGACCCTCTCTGGGGCTTCATCTACTGGTTGGAATCAGATTCAACATTCTGCACGTTCCGATTGGATGTCAGGGACAGCAATCGATACAGATCAACGTTCGGATTCAGTATCATTAGGAATTGATTCGCCATCATACAATTTTTCTACTCACGGAGTCCATGATGAGTCGGCCAGTGGTGGGGCTTGGCTTGACAACGGTTCCTTCAGTATTCGTCAACCTCGAACTTCCAATGCCTCAGAGAGCCGCTTCACTCCTCAAACTACAATTTCCTCCCCATTTGCTACCTACGGTGCGGGGGCCGCCATGAATTATCGTGGTTGGACTTATGTTTCGACTTTCAGTGGGTCTAATCTCAATCAATTGGTAAAGAAGACTTATTCAAACAATTTGTCAACAGCTGCTACTGTTCAGATTGATGAAGCTAATTGTAATATTCCAAGTCCAACTGCTCCAACTTATTATTCGTATTATGGATTCAGGGATTGGACAATCGGTGATGATGAGAAGTTGTATGCGATATTGGGCCTCAATCGTCAATACACTTCTACACTAGATTTGGTTCTAGTCGTAATGGATATTCGTTATGAAGATGTTTGGACTTGTCTAAATACCTACGATATTTCAACAAATTCATTTGGCCCTTACACCGGAATTTCTTACGATCGTAGTCGTGATCTAATTTGGGTTCTCCATTCAATTAGAAAATCCATTACTCCATACACCTTCAATTCAGATGGTACATTTGATAGAGATACTGATATGCAGTATGACTACTTTTCCAGTTACTCCGAACAGAATGGCCTTGTTGCTCATGACAATATGTTCTTCTTCCGTAGTAAATATAGTTGGGCTCAAGATCGATTAGAGGCGTATGCTATCAGTGGCACCTCGACGACACTTGTCAAACAAACAGGTGAGCGTTCTATCAGTGCCAACGGTTTTGGGATTTATTACAATGGTCAGAGACTTTCTTTGATTGACCATTATCAATGGTCTGCTAGATATTATCGTGAATATGGTACGGGTTGGGCTTATCCAATTTCCCCCCAGCCAGGGACATCGTCATGGATTTCAGAGCCCATTCAAACAAATTCAGATGTCCTTGTAGCTAATGTAGAAACATCGTGGTCCGTTACTTCGGCAGGTGATCGTGTGGATTATTGGGTTAGCGCGGATAATGGTACTCATTGGGTGCAAGTCACAAATAATGAGACAGTACACTTTTCTAATCCCGGCGATTTGTTGCGTTGGAAAATACAATTGGTTGGTGGTACTGCCGTTTCTTGGTGGATGTCATTAGAATATGGTACAGAATATTCTACATCTGGTACTTGGACTTCTCCTGCTATTCCAACCGGCACACAGGTTGGTACATTGCAGCCACAATGGACTGCGGCCACTCCAGCAGGAACTTCTCTGTCTGTAGAAGTTAGTAACGATAACGGCACTAACTGGCATAGCGCATCTAACAATCAGTTAGTTGAATTACAGACCCAAGGCAATCGCCTCAAGTATCGAGTAAGTATGTCAACTACAGATTCTAGTATTTCTCCAATGCTAGATTCTTTTAGTCTCGATTATGAAGAGGGTTACCCTACTGCTGTCCGCCTAGATATTGGGCATGATAATACCAATGAATACACCGGGACAGGATTACTAAATCAACCAATAGTGATAGACGGGCAGGAATTAGTTGATGCCTTCAACCTTCATGTCCTAGATAATGGGGTTGGAGTTTCCAATGTGACCCTAGGTCTTTCAGCTGGTTCGCCGGGGAGAATTATGGTATCAAATCTAGATATCACTTACAGGATGAATACCCGCGCTTTGGATATTGAAGTAGAAGGGAATATGTTGGTTCCCGATGGTGAAAACCGAGTGTTGTTAGTCAGAGTGGCAAAAGGAGATGAGGCAGATAGAATTACTCAGACTCAGGTCGAACTACAGGCTAATGGTAGGAACAATTCTGTTCTTCAATGGCAAAGTGGTAATGTTTGTGATTTAGTCGGTAATAGTGATAATCTAGTTCGTTTTGACGCTGCAAATTGTACTTCTTCAACAGATAGTGAAGGTATTTTGTCGATTTTCATGCCGATTCAATCAACTTGGGAGTGGAATGATGAAAGTAATATCGAAGCCAAGATTTCAGTAGAGGATGACTTGGGGCTACAAGTCAATAAATGGCTGACAGATGATCTTGATATGAAAATCGAAAATGACATTGCTCTAATTAATCTAGGAGTCACTGATGAGAATGGTAGAGTCTTAGAAGCAAACGACTGGGTCAGAGGTGGTTTGCAACTAACTTTCCAAGGTGGGATTGTATTTGAAGATACAACTTACACTCCATCTGCCGGCCAGTTCAGTATCGAATTAACCGGTCAAAATCTATCTCTAAACGGTGAGCCGGAAGAACCTGAAAAGCAACTTCATTTGGAGTCAAATCCTAGCCATGGACAGTATTCTCTAACTATTACATCGCCTATCGAATCATCACAAGGTGGGATGTTATTCCGGATAAAAGCAGTTAATATGCAAAATGGCTCAAATTATGTTAATCCGGACTTCAACGCTGTTAGGATAGTTCTAGATGGTAACAGTCCGCTGGTTATTGATGCGGATCCTGAAGATGGTTCTGAGCGCCACAAAGGAAGTCCTGAACAGCCGGTAAGAATTGTAGTTCAAGATTCAGTTGACCCCCCTACTCAACTAACTTTGCATTATTGGCGTCAAGGACAAGATGATTTGAATTATGACGGTATTCCGAATGAAAATGAATACATAACATTGTTACTCAGAACTCCTGAATTACAGCCAGGTGGATTAAACATCTTTGAGGGACTAATTACCGACTCAATGAACGAACATGGTGAGCAGGTTTCCTTCTTCCTTTCAGGGGCAGATGCTCAAGGTAATGAGTTGGCCATGGGTGGTGGTCCTGTTTGTCTAAATGAAGACGCGCCGTGTGGCTATTTACCATCTCAGGCTGAGCCTTGTTGGGATTGCGACCTTGTGACTTATAGGATTAGAGAAGAATTTGAACCGATGCTTGTCTTTGATGGAAACACTACAATTGTTGGTCATGATGATGACGAGCCTTTGCATCCAGGTACCATCTATACAGCAAATCTGAGAGTTTGGGATAATAATGGTTGGAATGATATTGGAAATGTTAAGTTAGCATTGGGTGATGATATTGATGCTAATGAAACTGCAATTTGGGCCAACTTCACAAAACTAGATGATGGCAACTTATCCATGCACTTGGAATCCGGTAGTTCAGGGCTTGCAGTCTCTAATCTATACAGTTCATTTACTGAATTTAATGAAACTGCTTTGGATTTGAATATTCAGTTTCAACTCACATGGTTATTCCCTGAGTCATGGGATACTGATGGTGAAATCACCTTCTTACCAATAGTTGAAATTTCAGATTGGCCTTGTAATTTAGATGAATTGGTTCCATGTTTTGAACATAGAAATGGACTTGGTAATGATAGGTGGAGTTTGGATAACGATTTGCGCTTTGATATGTCGCTGGGACATTTCACTGCAATTGATCTCGCTACTGGTCGTAATCTATACACTGGTGGAGAAGAGCAAGAGACTATTGCAGCAGGACAAGTCGTGAGAGTTAACGGACGTATTCTTTTCAGTGAAGATGAAACTCCTGCACCAGAGGGTGCCTTCGATATTGTCGTTGGCAACCTTGAATTGGAATGGCGAGCAGTGCCAAGATCTGGTGGTGAATTCACTAGCGATATTCTAGTTCCTAATGTTAGAAGCGGACATCTAGATATGTTGGCATGGCTTGAGAATTTGCCAGGTTTAGCAGGGGATGAAACTGAAGAGCAGCCACGCATTTTGCTAGAAGTTGATGGTAACTCTCCAGTAATCAATGCAATCCTACCATATGGTGATATTACTATTTCAGATGCATCATCAATAGATGTATTCATCAATTCAAGTGATGATCATGGCTTTAGTTCTGAACGCAAAGCAGTAATCCACTACAAGGTTAAGGCAGGAGAATCAGAGGTGTCTAGAGGTTCGAAAGAATTGGGTACTTTGCTTGAGCAGTACGGCTATGGTCACTGGACTGGAGTGGTAGATCTTACCGATGGGGGTGTAACCGAACTCCTGCCAGGGTATGTGGTGGATATTTGGATTACAGGAGCAGATGCTGCGGGTAATCCCTATGTTTCTGATAACAATACAGAGAACAACCCTTTGACTCAGTGGCAAATCATCAGAGTTGGTCCCATTGTTGACTTAATGGAATTAGATGTCCTTTGGACTGATGCAACTCCTGTCTCGGGAGAGAATGTCACTTTGAATATTGCAGGAGCCAATCAAAATGATCAGGAAGGGACACTAACTTTTGCTTTACAACAGAAGACAAAAGATGGCGATTGGGTTAATGTTCAAAATGCTTCAACAGATGCTCTCCTACGTGCTAATGGTGATTTCGTAGCTGATATATCAATCTCAACTCAAGAAGTTGATGAAGAGACGGTTGAGCGTTATCGTCTTGTTGTCAAGGATGGCCATGTGGTTTTGGATAGAATGTCTCTTGACCCATTAATCCTACAGCCACCCGTAGCACGTGATGGCCAAGCAATTTCTGAACAATTTACAGAGCAAACCGGTACTGTCATGCTATATGTTGCCTTAATGGTGGCATTGATTGTCATAGTCGTCTTGATTGTGGTGAATAGAAATTTGTCAGTTGATGATTTCGATCCTGCTGACCAAACCACTGTAGTGGCTTCAGAAATGGATGCCCCCCCTCCTCCGCCTGGATTCAAATCAGACAATCCTCCACCGCCACCACCGGGGCATAATCCAAATGCAGTTAGAACTGCACCTCCACAAGTTACTGAGGGTGCTTCTACAGTGCAAGATTCAGAACCATCTAGTAATGCAGATTCGGGTGCTGGTTCACAATGGACTGATGAGATGTTAATTGCTCAAGGTTGGACCGAGGCGCAGGTGTATGCTTATCGTGCCCAACAGGCAGCTGAGGCACAGACGCCAGTAATTTCTGGCACTAACCTAAATTACAACGATGCCGTTGTACAACGAGTCATGGACAAGTATGGGTTAACAGACAAGGACAAATTCTTAGCATACGCAGAGTTCTTCGATGCAGATGGTAATAAATATCTGAAGGAAGAAGAGTTAGAGAATGCGGCTTCTGAACTAATGGGCCTTTGATAGAACTACGCTGTTGCTACATATCTATTAGCCACTGAAAGCATTGAGGTTTGATAAGCATCGAAAATTGACCAAAGCCAGAGCAAGGGTAGTAACAGGCAAAATGCTAGTGGGATTTGTAGGGCAAACCAGTCGAATGCTTTGCTGTGTTGCCTGTTGAAGTGTTGTCCTAGGAATAGGAATGGGATCAATGCAAGAGTTGTAGCAATTAGGGGGCGTAATGCTCCCCAAGGTCCTACTCCACCAGTGATTTCACTGATCACCACAAACAAGGCTAGAATGGGAGTGTGCCATCTTGGAGAATTCTCAATTCTTTGGCGTAAGCGTTCACCGACTCTATCGGAAAAACTCTCCGCCATACCCATTCCTACCGGTTGTACATTTTGAGTTAGACGGTCATTTGTCTCATTATCTATCGAATTGTTGGATTGAACTTTCTGAGCGGATTAGTCTAAACCAATGGGCGCCAAGTAGCATTAACCCCACTGCGACTACATATATGACGAGATGAAAATCAATTCCAACTCTAGTTACAATACTTCCATCTAGGTTTCCAATTTTCCAACCTATTACTGCAGAAAGTAGAGAAGACAATAAAAGAGTTGAAGCGCGTCGTCTTTGAGCTGATTCTGATTGATCTGCGAATGCTTTGGGACCAATTCCAAGTTTCAAAGCCATGCGAAGCCAAAGTGGCAGAAATCGTTTGAAATCATTAAGTGATTGAGAGCAGAACCAAAGTGCTGCTCCACATGCAAGTAGGACTAAATCTCCATCTTTCCAGAGCCATTCTGTAGGGTTAATAGAGTTAGCAATATCAGCTAGAGCAATGATTACTGAAATGAATCCAATAGCATAAATCATGGCATCGGCAAGTAGGAGACCGAAGTCTGCACTTCTTTCACCTTCCATAACCTCAAAGCGAGCACGCGAATGCTCAAGAGAAAGTTCCTCAATCTCATCCACAAGCGGGGGTAATCAATCGATTTCATAATAGTGCCCGTCCTATGTCACTGCCCATAGGGATTCCGAGGGCTGGTGATGGGTGTCGAGGTTTGGTTAACAGGATTTGAGCCATTTGGTTCTCATGATGACAACATCTCACAAATTATTGCAGAAATGCTCAATGGTTTTGAAGGAAAGATTTCATTGGGAGATGCAAGAGGGCCTTATGCCGCAGAATTTAGAGAATCAGAAGTTGCTATCAAGGCTGAAACTCTTAGTGTGGACGAGGCTGGAACAAAAGAGATAGTCCAACGCCTGCAAAACCGAACTCCACAAGCAATAATTCACCTAGGTTTTGCTGAGAATAGAGATGCGATATGTATCGAAGCAACGGCATACAATCAACTTGATTTCAGAATGCCTGACAATAGTGGTAGGGTGATGGCTGGATGTATCGTCAATGAATCGGGGCATAATTTGCTACATTCAACGGCCCCAATCAATCTAATCATGGCAGAATTCTATGGGGATGAGAGAGTCAAGAAGAGTGAAGATCCCGGGCGCTTTGTTTGCAATGAAATATATTTCAGAACACTCGATGCAATCGGAGAGGCTGATTGTAGGGACCGTATTGGTCGTATTATCCCAGTACTGTTTGTTCATTTGCCTCCATCAGATAAGTTGGCGCTTGAAAATCAAGTTGATTTAGTGAAGCGAATAGTTGCACTTACTGTGCAGAGGCCACAGATGGAAGTGGTAGGAGGGATGCTGAGGGATGGGGAAAACCGTCTTTTAGCAGCACGAAGGGGCTCGAAGGAATATATGGCTGGATTTTGGGAATTCCCTGGAGGTAAGGTAGAGTTGGGTGAAGAGCATGATGCCGCACTAGAAAGAGAGTATCTAGAAGAGTTTGGTTGGCGAATCAAACCATTAAGAATATGTGAAGAATATT
>Ga0066849_10000542_pt1 | contig 15362 bp, 16 predicted proteins | sample ETNtaG_9_FD_65492 | JGI IMG/M metagenome (GOLD analysis project Ga0066849, IMG submission 65492) | Marine microbial and viral communities from oxygen minimum zone, Eastern Pacific Ocean - ETNP201406SV69 | ecosystem: Environmental > Aquatic > Marine > Oceanic | place: Pacific Ocean: Eastern... | reverse complement strand
TAATTGAATCGGCTTTATAGAGTAAACCCTACATCAAATAGTCTTTCCAGCTCTTTATGGATTAAGAATGAGAGATTTTACTAATATCCAGAATTTTCATTATTTTAAAAATAAAAAATAATAAATATTCCACACAAAAATACATATAAATATAAATAACCTTATAAAACATAGATAAGTATATGATAAATATATTAAAAACAATAACAAGATAGATAATATAAACTTTACATAATATATATTATACGCATATATATATAGATAAAATAAGGCTTACATAAGCCCACTATTCTTATAAATAAGGCCCTAAAGGATAAAAAAATGAAGTATTAAGTGTTTATTTATGCTCTGAATGCTGTAAATTTCGAAGACGAACTAAAGATATTGCTATAACTATCGTACATTCAATTGACTCTAAGACAGGAACGGATAAGTTTTTACGTAAATAATTTATTACATCTAAGCCTCCGTAGCCCATAATTACATCTGCTCCGTCATTATTAACTGCTAAATTAGCTTGCTCTAACATAAGCTCTGGTAGATCCCCTTTTCTCGCTGCAAAATCAAGACTACTAAATGAAACACCACGAACTGAGCATAGTTTTTCCCTGAAACCATATTTATTAATTAAAGGGATTATGTCATCTTCACTTAAAAGACCTGTTTGTTCCTTGGATGGCATTATAAGACTGATTCTCTCTCCCAACATAGAACCTATATGCATTACTGCTTCACAATCACCAACAGCTATAATTTTGTCAGTCTGATTTCTCATTTCATCAAGTCCTGGGTCTAATAGACATCCAGTGGTAATTGCATCAAATCCTTCTTTTTCAGCCTGCACTGCCGCTTTAACATTATATGGAGCGACCTGATGGCAATCATCCATAGACATAATAGTATTCACAGGTGCTTCTGGGAGATCTTTTATGATTATCTCTATTTCTGGGTTTGCAATACGATTAACAATTTCTTCCGTTATTTTTCCCCATGATTTGAGACCATCACGTACAGAAATCATTTGGCAAATGCGAATCGGTTTTGTCTTGGTCATTACTTTTAGACTAGCTCTTCTATTGGCCTATACTCAATATCGTAATTAAATACTTTTGGATTTAGAAGCTCAATACCCCGCTCAGTTCTCCAAATAGGATCCGCTTTAAAGCCTAAAACAACAACCGTATCTCCTTCTTTGCAATTGGGGTTGGAAACCGGTAACCCAGTTTGTTTGTCTAAAACACATAACAAGTCGGGACAAGTAACGAATGATTGATCATTTTTCCATGAAATAAGATGTTCATTTTTGTACCAGAGTTTGAATGTTTGATTGTTGAACTCTTCAATGCCATTGATCCCGACAGTACCGATAGTAAACCCACTTTTTGTTTCCCATTCAGTATCTTTGTTCACGTTACCTTTAAACAAAACATAACCTTGTCCGGCTTTGATAATTGATTCGATAGGATCCCTATTCGACTCTGTTGATTCTCTTTGCGCTTTACCTATTTTTGCACATACTGTTAGTGCTGATGAGATGGTTGAATTCTTCAACAACTTGCCTTGGATAGGGTTAAAAGTGGATGCAATATTCCCTGAAGTAACTGCCAAGGCTCTCAATAACTGTTCTAGTCGCTCAGCTTTGGGGGCTTTATTGATGATAATAGCATCCCCATCTCTTGTTGCTATAGCTACTGGACAAGCATCAATATTAACAATATTGAAAGTAGTATGGTCCATTAATGGTACTGCCCTACCAGCAGCATCACAATCTAGCATAGGTATGTTAAGAGTTGCTGCAACTGCAAAAGTGATTCCAGTGATGCCTCCCAACTCAGGAGAAATAATCCCTTCAAATTTAACATTCATGCTGTCTTCTAGAATTTTAACTGCCTCCGCCATCAGCTCGATCTCTTGTTCCACAGGCATCCATGTTTCTTCTGAAATTGAGCCAATCATTCCCACGGAAACATAAAACCCCTCGGGATTAATATCTTCCATACCTAAAAAAGTTATTTGTTGATTTCTCTCTTCGCAAATTTCAATGGCCTTGATACCATCCAGATAATCACCACCTCCCCCCGTAGACATAATTGAAGCGCCTATTTGAATGTCTTTAGCTTCTTTTTCTGTTAATTTTCTAATCACTATAATCCTTATTTAATCTTTGCAGATTCTTTATACCAAAAGCGAGCCCTAGTAAGCTGATTATTAACCAGAATACTTCTATGACTGCAGCAGAAAAATTAAAATTGAAAGATAAAGAAATTAAAATAAGAGATGAACCAATAACATTTAATAATGAGAAAATGATATTTTGTCCAGAAAATTTACCTAGCTGTAAGTATAAGTAAGCAAATATTATTAAGGCTGCACCTAATGCGCCTACATAGTCATGCCACTGCAAATTCGAAAATAACATTATAATCTGTAGTTTTATTTTTTATCAGTAATAGAATTCATAAATTCTACTATTATTTACCGTTTATTTAGATCACAAAAAAATAAAGCCAACATTATTTAAATTAAAAAGTAAAAGCTTCAATTAAGATTTTATTGGTGGTATGGGGTAGGTTATTTTACTGTGTGATATTCCCAAATCAACCAAGGTTTCTGCTAGTTTTAATGAAGCTGCTACTGGCTCTATTACAGGAACATCAAAACCTTCTTTTAATAAGTTACTCTTAACGTCATTTACAATCTCAGTCAAGCCAGTGCAGTCATAGGTAATTGCTTCAGCTCGATCTTCTTTTAATGCATGTAATGCAGCTTTTGTCATAGCATCTATGGTTTTATTCCGATCTTTAGATAAGTCTAGAACAGGGATATCCATAACTCTTACGGAGGCAATTCTATCGAGTATGCCATAGACACGAAACATACGGTCTAAATCAGGTATATCTCGTTCTAAAATAGCGATAACAGAAAATTTTTGGGCAAGCATTGTTGATAAAGAAAAAGCTGCTTGAGCTGGACCAATAACCGGGATTGAAGCAACTTCCCTAGCTGCATCAATACCTGGATCAGAAGCACAGTTAATAATAACAGCATCTATGCCCTCAGATTCAGCAATTGCTACTTGTTTGAGTATACCTGGAAGGGCTAGTGCTTCATCGTATTCACTTTCAATTGATACTGGCCCATCTTCAAGCATCACATAGGATAGTTCTGTATCCTCTCGAGCCACTGAAGCGAAATCTCTTTCCTGTGATGAGAGAGAATCCTCTTTGATAGTCGGGCTTATTATTCGAATTTTCATATTAATAATTTCCTTAATTAAATGCTGTTAATTCTTTAGCAATGGCATGATTTGTTCTGCAAATAATCTCATTCCTCCAAGCCAACGACCTGCCCATCCAGTAAAGCCACTTGTATCAACTTCAACATCTTTAGAGGCAACAAAGGAGCACATCATTTCGTTGAAGCCTAAATCAAAGACTCGTTCTTGAAGTTCATTAGCGATCTTCTCAGGTGTGCCAAATATATATAGATCAGGATCAGAGCCTTTTGGAACTATGGCTTGTGAGGCAGTCTGCGTATGACCAGCATAACCAAAATCATTAATCTCATCTGACTCACGTCTTGCCCTGTCTTCATCATCATGATCACAAATTACAATAAAAGCAGATCTTAAAGCTCTATAGTCTTCTGCTGGACGACCTGCAGTCTCCCACTCTTCTTGAAAAGCATTGATGACTCTGATAACAGTCTCATCATGACCCCACATGATTGCCAGCGCATCCGCTTGTTGTGCAGCAATTCTTGGCATTAATCTTTTGCTGGTGTTGCAGGCAATATAAATGGGTGGATTCGGTTTTTGTATGGGTTTAGGGCTTAAAATGGCATCCTTTAATTGAAAATGATCTCCCTTGTAATTGGCTAATTCTTCATTCCACATCGCTTTCATCACATCTATTGTTTCTTTTAGTATTTGTCGTCTTTCAATGATTGAATCCGGGAAGCGTTGACCTATCATTTCATACTGATGAACATCATCTCCCGTTCCCAGTCCAACATTAACGCGTCCATTGGATATCACATCAATTGAAGCTATGGCTTTTGCCAATAAAGGAGCTGGTCTGCGGATGACGGGAGTGGCCATTGACCCTACCCTAACTTTGGATGTAGTCGCAGCAATTGCAGACAAAAAACTCCATGTATCCAGAATCTCAATGTCTCTAGGAATAGGGGCATGGCCGGTAATATTATCCTGAGTCCAAATCGTTTCGAACCCCATTTTCTCGGCCTCTAAAGCAACTGTCTGATAAAAGGGGAAGGTAAAACCATCTCCATACCCCATAAATAGACTAAATATTCTCTTGTCGTTCATATGATCATTCTCCTCATATCTAGTTAATAGAAGTCAACTAATGTAGGCCAGCTTTCCATGTCGTTACCGATTGTTTTTCTAGACCAAAGGTGTTGCGCCGGCTTGACTAATGGAGATTTTTTTTGATGCGTTGAATTGCCAGAAGTCCTTATCAAAAGCTCTGTTGCAAATGAATTATTTGCAACTTGGTGAATGCCGCTGCTATGATTTTGATCAACAATTTTGACTTGTGAAATGAAAACAGTGTATTCCTCTCCAGGATTCATTCTTTCTTTAGGTAATATAGCTGAAACATCATGACAACTGATAAAAGGATCATTGGTATCAGCTGCTCCACCAGTAAGAATAATTTCGCCATAACAATTAGAAACCAAGACAAACATAATGTCATCCCATCCGTTTCCATCAAAATCGCTTCCAGTATTAAAGGGGTCCCACTCGATCATTAAATCAGTATTTGGGTCAATATTCATATAATCACTCACAGCTATTTTGTTTTGATTCAATCTAATTTTGCTGACTTTTGGAATTTGTGTGATTGCTTCTGGGCCACCTATTCGAATAGGCTCAAGTCTAAAAAATCCATTTGGACCACTAATTTCCCATACATATTTATCAGTTGGTGGGTGTTTTTTTTCCAATGCATCTAAATCATCAAATGACTTTGATTTTCTATTATAGAAAAAAGGTGCTTGTGAAAAAGCAATTTTGTCACTTCCACTATAGTTCACCATAGGTATAGAAGAATCATTAACAAATAAGGAGGCTGAAACTGAATCAAAGTCATGTTCACCCTCAATAAGAATTTCAGCAAGAAAGTGAGCATCAGTTAAATGGAGTATTTCTGAATGATCCTGTCGAAATGTAATATATTTTTCCACCCACGTACATTCGATATCCTTTTTTAATATTTTCTGATTTTGAGGAGAAGCATCTTTTATCCATTTCATAATAAATTCTTAGTTATATAAATAATGAAAATATATGTTTAACAGAATATTTTTTCAATTACGCTTTAATTAAGTAAACATCTTAAAAAAGAAATACCTCAGTTAGAAAAAACAAAGATAATATTGAATTAATAAAAACAGGAGAAAATTATGGCTCATATATCACCTGATGTTTCCAGTAGACTTAAACCTGAAGTCATTCAAGTAGTAAAAATAATCTATGAAGAATTCTGTAATTTGCAACCTGACCAAAATGTTCTGATTATAAGCGACGCCAGAACCCCTGATTATATTGTTGCCACGTTTCAAGGAATGGCCCTAGCGATGGGTGCTGAAGCCGTGGTTATTGAGTGTAAGATACCCAAGGGAGGCGCAACTTATCAACCAGGTTCAAAATGGCCTTCAATGTTAGAAGTAGCTGCACTAGAAGCTGATCTAATTATTGATATGGCTGTCGGTTATGCTGACTTTATTGCTGCTGCAATAAAAAATGGCGCAAGAATAATTTGTCCAGGTGATGGTATTGGTGGAGCCTTTATGGATGATGTTTTGATCCGGACCATCCTTCATACGGATATTCATGCAGTTAGACGCGAAGCCGATCAAATTGCACAGGCCTTCACTGAAGCAAAAAATTGTACTTTAATAACTGAAAACGATGAATTTAACATGGATATTTCAAAGGTTGAAGGAGAGTCTGGTTGTGGATTTTTATGGGATCCCGACAAAAAGGATTGGAAATCTGAATGGACATTTTTACCGCCTGCACAACCGGGTATTTTAGTCCCAAAAGGTATTGGTAATGGATCAGTTAATGTTGATGGCACCCTGCTCTATCATCCACTTTATCATGAAGTGCCCGATTCTCCATTACGCCTTACTTTTGAAGATGGGTATTTGAAAGAAATCGGAGGAGACAAGTTACTTTCATCGCGACTTGAAATGTGGCTAGAAAATCTTGGAGATGAATCAGCCTATTGTGGTCCTGTACATTTTAATATTGGCAATAATCCAAATGCTGTTTTATCACAAAGTCAAGAATGGGAACGAGTTTATACTTCTGTAACCTGTGGCATGGGGGATTTTAGTATGCTTGGTCAGTTATGGGCACTACCTGAAGGTGTAACGCTTAATAAATCTGATGTCCATTGGGATTGGACAATCTTACAGCCTAAAATTTTACTTGATGATAAAGTATTATGTGATGGCGGTGTCTTTTATCTTGATTGATGAAAATTAATGTAATACTTCCATCATCCAATCCAGAAAATACGGATGAAAGACAATCTATTTACGCTGGATTAGCAAGATCAGAAACCATAATATCGGTAAGCGTATTGGATGAACGAGTGCCACTTAATGCAGATCCTAGTGATGCTTTCATACTGCCTGAGATTTTGGAAAAAATTGTTGAATCAGAGAACAATGGCATGGATGCGGTCATTGTTGATTGCATGGAAGATCCTGGTGTTGAGGAAGGCCGTCGTTTGGTAAAGATACCAGTCATTGGGCCAGGCCATGCTGCGATGAATATGGCAGTTATTTTAGGACATAGGTTTTCTATTTTATATCCAATGGAGCAGTTGGTTTTTATTCAACAAGTTGTTCTTAAATATCAATTATCTTCAATGCTTGCCTCAATAAAGTATTTACCTTGTGGTCTTGAGAGCATCATGACAGACACTAAAGCCAGCATGGAAAGTCTACAACAAACTGCGATTGAAGCAATCGTTGAAGATGGGGCTGCTGCCATAGTGCCAGTTTGTACTCTACTTTCACCGCTGATCCAACCGCTGCAGAAATTTCTCCACGAAGAAGGTTATCCCATTCCTGTGATCGATGGTGCAGCAGCAGCTGTAAAATTTGCTGAAAACCTTTTGGATATGGACCTGACACACAGCCGTGCTACTTACCCTTTTCCACTTGGTGTATCTGAGAGAATCGAATAAAATTTATAAAAAAAGTGAATAATCATGAGTAAAAATAAAGTGGATCATTATCCGGTAATGCTGTCAGCAGCAATGTTGTTTGCCATAGCAGTAATGCCAGGAGCAGTTGCGCCAGGGATTGTTGGTGCTGCTGCAGATTCGATGGGACTCGGAGAAACACAATTGGGACTTTTGATAGGTCTTTATTTTGCTGGTTTCGGAATCGTCAGTGCCACTTCTTACTTATGGATTAGAAAAGTTAACTGGCGAGTGTATTCCTCCATAGGTGTTATCATGATGGGGTTTTCATGGATCTTGGCGGGTATGATGGAAGGATACCCAACTTTGCTGTTATTAATGTTTGTTGTTGGTATTGGCGCTGGTTTATTTGCTTCGCCGTCTATTACCATTCTTGGTGATGGTACTGAAGCTGAAAATGGCTTCAGTTGGATGATTATCTTTTCAGTGGCGGGAGCGGCAGCCTTATTGGCTTTGTTTCCGATAGTTACTGAGATTAGTGGTTTTAGAGGCGTGACGAATCTTCTAGGAGGCAGCACCTTAGCAACCTTGTTGCTGATTCCTCTGATTCCCGTTAACAACGAAAAAGAAGAAAAATCCAACGAAAGTGACACAGTAAAAGTGGAAAAATTCTCTTGGTCTAATGATCGTATGACTCAGCCGATATTAGCACTTTTGGTTATGGCTTTATTTTGTTGGGCTTTTGGAGGCTCTTGGGCATTTTTTGAACGGATTGCTTCCTACGCAGCACTGCCTGCAGCAGAAACAGGCCAAGCACTGGCAATCGGAACATTGTTTGGCACCATTGGTGCACCCTTAGCGGCTTTTTTTATAAAACGTATTCCTATGTATTACTGCTATGCTATTACGATTGCAAGCATAGCTATTACATTAGTTTTTCTCAACTCGTCATCTCTGACTAGCATAATTTATCTGTTGCTGGTTTGTTCTTTTCAGTTTTGGATAAACGCTGGCTTTTGTTTGATGATGGCACAGACAGCTGAGGTCGATAAAATTGGACGTTTTGTTGCTTTGATTCCAGCTGCTCAATCTCTTGGTAATACTATAGGTGCCCCCATTAATGGCTTAGTTTTGGAGCTTTCAGGGGTCAATGCAATGCTGATACTTACAATGTTGGTATTTATTCTTGGTGCTATTATATTTACGTACGTGGATCGCAAGAATATCATATCAGCTCGTCAATAATGCTGTTTGTTCAAATAAGGAGAACCTATGAGTAAAGAGAAAGTTACAATAAATGAAAATGAAGCAATTGAATTGTTGGCTTATATTTTAACCAGCTCGGAAGGCCTAATGGAGGAACCACCTCATTACGCAATACTAAGAATGGTCTCAATTGCCGACCGCATGGCTGGGATGTGGGCACCGAGAGCTAGCGGAGATTTAGCAAAATATCTTGATGACCTTAATAAGAGAATGCCCGTAGAATCTGCAGCCACACAAGGAGATGATATTGAATCGTTTGAAAAGTATTTAAAAGTAAAAATTGGTGAATTAGCCAATATCGTAAAAGACAGAGATTTTGAGGATCAAGATCATGGCTCTTGAAACACTGGAAGCCATCCGGACACGGCGTGTTGCCAAATACTACGATCAGAATAAGTCAGTATCTGACGACTTATTATGGACTATTCTGGAAGCAGCAAGGTGGGCTCCAACTGGAGGCAATGAGCGAGTGCATCATTTTATCTGTTTAACCGAGAAATCATTGATTAAAAAAATAAAGTTATTTTTTCCTGGAATGGTAGCTGGGACTCCATCTGCATTGATTTTCATATGTATCAACTGGAACCTTGTCTTGGATAATATGAAAAAAAGGCACCCTGAAGTCAGTTACGATGTCGGACATTATTCACAAAATATGCTTCTTGCAGCCCATGCTTTAGGGTTGGTAGCTGGACCGATGTCTTCCTTTAGTAAAGAAGCAATATGTATATTATTGAATACACCCGATGGAATTGATCCCCGCTTTTGTATTGGAATCGGCCATCCTGCTAAACCACCTGCACACATGCCCTCCTGGCCAAAGAAAAAATTGAAAGTCGAAAGCCTTGTCCAATGGGGACCTTATTAAGATGGCACTTACAATAATTGAAAACGCATGTGTATTTGATGGCTTTCATGACGAATTATCAGAAGGTCAAAACCTAGTCATTGAAAATGACATCATTCGAGAAATATCAAGTGAACCAGTAAAGAGCCTGTCTGGCACAAGGATAGACGTAAAGGGAGGCACAGTTATGCCAGGCTTGATCGACGCCCATGTGCATGTCACGGACTGGAACGCATCTCCAGCTGAACTAATTGATCAGCCCAGCAGTTTAACAACCCTATTTGCTGCAAGAAATCTTAAAAAGATGCTGTATCGTGGATTTACCACTGTCAGGGATGCTTGCGGCGCAGATTTTGGTTTAGCAGCAGCGGTTGACCAAGGGCTAATCGAATCACCTCGCCTCTTTTTTGTTGGTCAAGCCCTCAGTCCAACTGGTGGTCATGGAGATTTTCGCAATCCTGGAAATGACAGCATGCAAAATTTATGTAGCTGTTCAGAACGAGGCCTGACCCAGATTGTCGACGGCGAAATTGAAGTTAGAAGAGCAGCCCGCAATGAACTCCGAAAAGGTGCACATGCTGTAAAAATTATGGCGTCTGGTGGCGTGGCTTCGCCAACGGATCCAATTACAAATCTTCAGTTCTCACAAGCAGAGATTAGTGCCGTTGTGGAGGAAGCAGAGTTTTGGGGTCGTTATGTTATGGCACATGCCTACACAGTTGAAGCAATCAAGCGGTGTTTGGAATTTGGTGTACGCTCAATCGAACATGGTAATCTGATTGATTATGAAACAGCTAAACTGGCTAATGATAGCAGCGCCTTTGTGGTTCCAACACTAGTCACTTATCAAGCAATGTATGAACGTGGCGCTGATATCGGCCTACCAAAACACAGTATTGATAAGTTAGATGATGTTAGAGATGCTGGATTACGCAGCCTTGAACATTTGAAGGCTGCTGGAACAAAAACTGGTTTTGGCACTGATCTTTTCGGTGATTTGCAATCGGAGCAGTTGCGTGAACTAATGATTCGTGCCGAAGTAGATTCCAATGTGGATGTGCTTCGATCTGCTACATCGATCAATGCTGAGCTTCTGGGGATGGAGGGCAAGCTCGGTTGCATCAAGGCGGGTGCGTTTGCCGATCTTCTTGTGATTGATGGTAACCCTCTTGAGGACTTGATGCTGCTACAAAAAGAAAGTCAGCATATCACTCACATCATGAAAGCTGGCAACCTGCATGTTGATAATTCGTAATGAAACTTAGAATAATCTCAATCATTGTTCTTGGAACAGTCATTAATTTCTGGGTAGCGCTTTCACCCTCTATTTTGGGTGCTTTGGTTGATTATCAAGGGTTGACTATTGATGCTGCTGGTCGACTTATTTCCTATAATCTTATGGGCACCACTGTCTCATCGGTTTTTGCAATTTATTTAGTACACAGGCCATGGGCTAATCTACAATCAATGATGCTCGCATGTGTTTTTATAGTGATAATCACAAGCGGCGCTTCAGTATGGTTTGAAGGGGATTATACTGCACTTAGCGTTGTTCGATTCATTAACGGATTGGGCGCTGGTCTTGGGTTTACAGTTTGCACTGTTGCAGCCATTGGCACGCCAAATTTAACAAGAACTTATGCAATTCTCTATGGGTCGGCCTTCCTAGTGGGTGGTATTGGATTAGCATTATTGCCGTATGTCTATGAGTTTGCTGGGATTGAGGGTGCTTTCTATGGGATAGGTCTGATCAATCTGTTGGCGTGTGGATTACTGCCGTTTTTTCCAAAAAAAATCTTACAAGAAAAAAATATTGCTGAAAAATCTTGGTTGCAGTTGGACCGTGCTTTTATTCTGATGTCGGGTTTAGTATTTGGGGCATTGTTTCTGCACTATCTATTCAATAGTGGTATCTGGACATATTTCGAACGTCTGGGAGTCGCCTCAGGAATGTCTGCCAAAACTACCGGTGCTATCCTTGGTTCAAGTACGTTGGCTGCAATCCTTGGGATGATAGCTGCATCAATCCTTGGTAACAGATTGGGATATTTACGACCTATCTATGTGGGAACAGCCACCATTAGCATTGCGACTCTATCTTTGTTATATTCGTCCTCGGAGCTTGTATTTGCTATAGGTACGAGCCTCTTCAATGCAAGCATTACCTTCGTAACTCCTTACTTTATTGCAATTTTGGCAAATCTTATACCAAATGGTATTGGAGTTTCAATAGCAAATGTAGTGACAATGGCAGGATATACTGCAGGCCCATTTATTGTATCCTTTATGGTTGCAAGCAATGATTTTCAGCTATCAATTTTGGTGACAGCATCGGGTTTTATAGTTGTATATGTAATGATTATATTATTTTCTCGCATACTGAGAAGAGAACCAACTGGGCACATAGAGTTAAAGGAGCATTGCCAAGTCAGATAATAAGAAGCGATAGTGTTTTTTCAACTATGGTCATATGAAGTAAGCATCATAAAAAAAATAATTAAATTAGAAAATAACCAAGATAATATTAAATTAATAGAATAATGAAAGAATTTTAGTTTCATCAGTAATTAGGGGATATCAATGTCTGAAACGACCGATGTAAGCACAGCATTAAAACCAGAATTTCTTATTGTTGTTGATAAGATCTACCGAGATATGTGCAACCTTCAACCGGGGACTAAGGTTTTAATTATTGCCGATTCCCGTACTCCACGGCATGTTGTGTCAGCATTTATGGGTGCTGCAATGGCAATGGGTGCTGATGTATCGGTATCAGAAAATCCAATGCCACCACCACCAACTCTACAACCTGGTTATGAATGGAATTCAATGGTCAAGGCTGCGTGCAAAGAAGCCGAACTGATCATTGATTTGGCGGTTGGTTATGCAGACTTTCTAGCAGAAGCTGTTGAGAGAGGCGCTCGTATTATGAGTCCTGGAGATGGGACGGGCGGCCATCATATTGAAGACACATTAATTCGAACTATGTTGGCAGCTGACATACATGAGCTTCGAAAAGAAGCAATTGCCATTGGCGATATGTTTACTGATGCAACTACTTTAAGAATGGTATCGGAAGAAGGTACTGATTTTGAATTAGATATCAGTGATCTTGAAGGTGTTTCATCAGACGAGTTTATATGGGATCCGGATAAAAAGAAAATGACTGGCACTTGGGCCGCATTACCACCTGCAGCTCCAGGCATCGTAATTCCCAAAGGTCGTGGCAATGGGGTCATGGCAGTTGATGGGTTTTTGTTATATGAGCCAGCTTATGATCATGAAAAACCTACCGGTCCTGTATTTTTGACATTCAAGGACGGCAAAATTGTTGATGTAAAAGGTGAGCCTTTGTTCGCAGGAAGACTCAAACAATGGTTCAAAGAGCAGCCTGATGATTCTGCAGAGTACGGTCCTGTCCACTTGAATTTAGGATTAAATTCTAGAGCAATGCTGACACAACACCCTGAATTTGAAAAGTTGCGTGGCACCATTTGTTGCGGTATAGGCGACAGTAGTTTGCTAACTAGAATGTGGCAGGGCTCAAAACTTGAACCCAACATTTCGCATATGCACTGGGATATTTTGTTGATGAGACCAACTTTGTACCTTGATGATCATCTAATTTGTGAGAATGGCTTCATCCAATGAAATCAATACTTAATTACTAAGCCTTTATAACTCAAAGCATTAAAGACTTTTTCCAAGCAGATGACAGCTCCTAGTTTTTTTATTTGGGGAAGTTTGCCATTAACAATTATCACATGTTGAATTATTTGGTGAGTCCAGAAATGTCGGCCAGGGCATTAACCCGGCGTTTGCCGGTGTTTTTCTCGACCAGAGATAAGCAGCTCTGTGTTCAACGTCAGGACAGGTTCTAGCTTGATCAATTTTTCCACCTGTTTTCACCTTCAGCTCCACTGCAAAGGAATTAGCACTTATTTGGTCAATACCATAACTGATATTGGCATCGACATGATTGACTTGGGAAATAAACACCACATAATTCATCCCTGTCTCCAGCAGGTCAGCGGGTAAAGTCGTCATATTTACAGTGAAGTCAGCAAAACCGCTCTTGTCTTCAGGTGCACCACTGGTATAGATAACCTCGCCATGGCAGTCGCTGACAAGTGCAAAGGTCAGATCTTCCCATTCAGTGCCTTCAAGTTTTCCGCCGATAGTAAAAGGATTCCAACTGATATTAAGCGCCTTGTTGGCATCGATGTTTTTAAAATCATCAACAGCACTCCCCTCCTGTGATAGAAATATGGGACTGGGTTGCGGGACTTGCGTTCGCATTTCCGGCCCACCAATACGCACAGGTGCCAGTCGATATTTACCATTGGGTCCGTTAATTTCCCATATATATTGATTAGTTGCGGGATGTGCCGTTTCTAGAGACACCAGATCATCATATGATTTTGACTTCCTGGTGTAGTACAAACCATTAGTCAGGGCATAGGGATCATTCTCAACGAAACTCGCTAATGGCGTATTACTGGTACTGAGGTAAACAAGTGTCTCTACGTTTTTGATTTGACTCCTTTCGGTATAGATTATTTCAGCCATAAAGTGATAATCCGTGGGCATCAACTGTCCATTGTGCTCCTGACTATAGGTTACATATTTTTCTATCCAGGTCATATCCACATCGCGTTTCTGCTCCGCAGTTGCCATTTCTTCTGGTGAAGGACCACAGCTAATTAGAATGAAGGTGAGTGATATAAGAATAGTTTTTTTTATAAGAATAATCATAATAAAGGATCACTAAAGGCAATAACTAAACTTACAATCTTTGACCTGAAAGAACTTCACTCACAATGTAAAGACTTTCACCAATCTTTTCATCATCATCTTTAAGTTTTTTCTGGGCAGAATCATTAAAAAAAGCTTTCTCAAAACTTTCAAGATCTGGCCAATCTACTATTGTTTGAAAACGAAAATTTGGCGCTATATCTTTGGGCCAACTTTTAGTGATTCGTGAAAAGTCTGTATGAATGACTCCTGGCATTGATTCAACATAATTTTTGTGAGTTTCCTGTCTCCACTTTATAAATTCCTCTTCACTTATTTTTTCTGACAAATTATAAAGCACAGTTAATCTAATCATTGAGCTACTCCTTAGTGTTCAGTTATTCTAACTTACTATCTAAATTTCTTATATTTAAGTTAGAATATTCAAGATGATAAATTCACTACAAGATAAGGACATAAAGCTATTACGAATGTTCCATATCATTGCTAGAACTAAAAGTTTTGCAACCGCTGCAATGGAATTAAATATTAGCCAGTCTGCAATTAGCACCCGAATGGCTGAACTTGAAACCAGAATAGGTTCTCGTCTTTGTGAGCGTGGTCATGGACATTTTAAATTGACTAATCGTGGAAAAAGAGTGCTTAAAGCCTCAGAAGAACTATTTAGTGCTTTAGATAATTTTATAACTGATATTCAAGAATACGATGGAGAAATAACTGGAGAGTTTCATATTGGACTAATAGATAATAGTGTAACACTTGATGACCCTAGAATTCGAAATGCCATATCACATTTTACTCGTATTGCTCCTCTAGTAACTATCAAGCCCTTTATTGGGCATTCATTAGAGCTAGAAAAAAGAGTTATTGATGAACAACTGGAGTGTGCAATAGGACTTTTCTATCATAAATCTGAGCAGCTTATATATGACCCTTTATTTGATGAAGAGCATTTACTTTATTGCTCAAATTCAAGTGATTTATTTGATATAGAAGATAAGAGGATAAACAGAAATATTTTAAAGAAGACTCCTTATGTTAGTTGGGATCATTCTGAAAAATTTTCAGAATGGGATCCTCCATATGACTTTAATATAAGAACGTCTTCACCATTTATAGAAGGTATAGTTTATTTAATTTTATCAGGTAGATATATTGGTTATCTGCCGACACATTATGCAGAATCATGGGTCAGAAAGAATGAACTTAGACCAATAAAGCCCAAAATTACTTCTCGTAAAATAAAGTTTAACTTGATCCGTCGTAAAACCTCGCATACCTCAAAAATAATGAAAAACTTTATCAAGACT
>Ga0066849_10000539_pt1 | contig 15418 bp, 36 predicted proteins | sample ETNtaG_9_FD_65492 | JGI IMG/M metagenome (GOLD analysis project Ga0066849, IMG submission 65492) | Marine microbial and viral communities from oxygen minimum zone, Eastern Pacific Ocean - ETNP201406SV69 | ecosystem: Environmental > Aquatic > Marine > Oceanic | place: Pacific Ocean: Eastern... | reverse complement strand
TCACAGCTTGTGTAGTGGAACCTATCGTCATCGTCAGCTCTGCTTTCAAACTCATAGAGCCCTTCGAGGTCATCAATTTCGCAATAACCTTTACTGTTTTGGCGGATGTCAATTCGGATGTTCATGGGGCAATGGTGATTAATTAGAACAGGCTTCAATTGCTTGACTCTTGCGGTTTCCATGAGCAGGGAAAGTGATGACGAATTTTCGATCAGCCCTGCTGCATAACGGATTGCCGTTGCCGCAGGTGGCGCATTGGGTGGCGCCATTGTCCACGCTGTGAGGGCATTCCACAAAGCGAACGCCGTCGTGAGTGTATGAAGTGGGGAGGTTTTCCTCTGTCACGCAGCAGACTGGCCAGCCTTCCTTGAAGAGGTTGGCAGCTTGAGTCTTGCTCTCTGTTGAGAGGTTGATCGTGAAGCCCTTGCTATTACTCCATCGAAGAAGCTTTTGGTTGTGTGGAGTTAGCAAGTGGTGGGTGTAGGTCCACTTCTTCGCGAGGTGTTTTAATGCGTGAACGAATTTCTTGAACAGGGATTCAATGATTTCCCCGTTCACATGCCATTGATCTCCGACGATGCTGCCCCTGAACCAGTGAAATGGTTCAAGCTTTGCAACGTCCTCGATAAAGGCTTCGAGTGGTTTCCCCCACTCTTCTGCTGTGACATTGTCCCAGTGGAATCTTGTGCGCCCACCATCTCCGTAACACCCTTTCTCCTTGAGAGGGCATGTTGGAGGGCACGATTCTCGAGAGGAATAGCTGACCGCAATGGGGCCGGTTTTGCTGTTGCTAGCAGTCTTGACCAGGGCAGAGTACATGGTGCACCGCTGAAAAGGGGCACGCACGAAACCCCTCCACTGGTGAGCGAAGGGGTTCTCTGTTTATTCCAGGCTGATTTTGTCGTTCAGCTCTGCGTATTTCTTGGAGTGTTCGATCCACTCCCAGTACCCAAGGCGAGTGCCTCCATTGAAGACTTGGATTTGCCAGGCTTCGACTGGATAGGAAAGGTCATTACTCCAGTGACTAATGGGTTTTGGGTCGGATCTATTCTGTTGTTTTGAAGTCGGACTCGTTCCCATGGAGTGTGATTCCGTCTGACCATGTGAGGTCGAGGCGTACTCCATATGGGTCGCTAATAAAGTATTCAACAGAAGGATACCTGCTTTCGGTTACATTTTGGTCTGACGGGTATCGACCAACTCGATACTCTTCTGTCATCCAGTAGACAGACTGATTGTTATCTACTGCAGTTTTGATTTCATCAAGGGTCATAGCAACTACTCCGTGCACGTAATGAAACGACACCAGATCAAGTCTTCCTGGTATTACATCTTCTGGGGTATTACTGCGGTGGCCGTACTAACTGGGCAGATCTATGTCGGTGCTGGCTATAGGATTATGGCCGAGACGATTAGTGGTCTTAAGAAGTCTTGCGCGCCAACAGATATGCCCGGATGGATGATGTATTCACGATAGGATAATCTTCTCCTTAGTCCTCCATCCTTTGCGATCTACCCAGTCATTGAACTCGGCCTTCGCCTCTGGCGTCATATAACCAAACAATTTATTCATTGCGTGGTTCAAGGCATAGTTCTTGTCGGCAAATTTATCCAGCTCCTGACCACCATGCAGTGCACAGACAGCATCCAGTAGGTCATACATGGGAATGTGCGCGCGGATGTTCTGCTGCTCTGAATTCATGGTTGAAGTCTGGATTGAAATCGTTGTTGTATTAGCTGTTGTATTTCTCGTTCGGTATACATCGGGAGATCGCCTGTGTCTTGTAGCTCGGCAATGACCTCTTCTCGGATGTCGTTATATGTCGACTCGAGAAGGATCTCATTTGCAAGTGTGCTCATTAGATGAATGCAAGTTAGACATAACCAGCCTCTGGGTTGTACTCCGGCTGATAGGGAGTATCTGGTTCATTAGCCTCTGCCTGAACTGGCCTGACATATTTCTCGTAGAAATGATCTATCGCGTAACTCAACAGAGCTCCCGCTGCAGTGGTGGGTGCTACTTCTTGCGCTGAGACTGGAACAGATACATCGTTGCCGATGATGATTACTGTCCCAGCCTTGGAGCATTCAGTGAGAGCAACCAGTTTCCCACTGTGTTCGGGCGAGAGTCGGACGTTGATTTGGAGTCGATCCTGTGTCATGACATTGAGCCTGTTCTTGCAAGGTAGCTTCCTTTGGTGAATGCATAGCCTTGTCGATGTAGCGAAGGGCGACTTTTATAGTCTCCATGCTCACGCCATCAGGATTAAGAGCCAGTTCCTTAAAAGCTTCCTCTTCAGTCACGAAAATCATCCTCCATAGGATCGAGTTCGGAGTCAGGTTTGTAGCGCTCAGAGAGGAAGCGGGCATAGACTTCCCTGAATTGTTGCATTCCTCCTGCGTCATTTTGGATGCGCTTAACCATTCCCGAACCGCCTGGTTTGATTTTGAGGATGTCTTGCTGCGGTGGAAAATAAAAGACGTTTACCCCGTTCTTCTGTAGGAAGCCGTGGAATTCTTCAGGGGTGATGCGGTTATCCTTGCGAAGCTTTTCGATCAGTCGTTCGTAGTCTGGAATATCATCGTCAGGTGGTTGCGGGATTGAGCACTTGTTTTGCGAAGCAAGCACCATTACATCCAGAAGTTCCAGAACTATTTCGCGATCGTCAGTGTTGAGTTGAGTCATTGAGTTTTGGCTTGTAGAGGTGGAGTGGTGTCGCTGATCCAGGGTTCAATGGTCATGTCCTTAATATTGAACTTCTTGTTTTGCCAGTTGACAAATACATCGTCAAAGCCCATGTCTTCCAATTCTTTGTGGAGCTGACGTTTGACGTCATCGCGACTGGTTCCAACGAAGTCCATGATGTAAGTGCCATCACAGAAAACCCTGTAGTAATTAGGAGCCGAGTTCATTCCCTTCTCAACCAAGGAGCTGGTTCGCCTTTGTCTAGTTCCTCGAGCTCCCGCCCTGCCGCCTCAAGGTCCGTCTCACAAAGTTTTACGAAGCGGGCTATTTCTTCGTTGGACTCTTTGACTAATTGCTTGGCCATTTTCTGACAATAATCGACCATGTCGGGAGCTAAACGAGAACTAAAATGACGAGCGAATTCCAAGGCCTTGATACAGTTTTTCATGTCGCCAGCCCTGTGAAAATTTTCAGCGTCAACTAAAGTCATCATCAGGCAGCCTTCATCGGTTTCCCAGACAAGATCAGTTCCCTCTGGATAATCTTTAAATTTCGGCTCTGGGGATTGTGTGTTGGTCATGGGTTAGAAGAGGTGGATTAGTTGAGAGTCAGCAGGCGTTACCGTTGCTTCCTTTCAAACGCGATTTCATTGTGGATAACGACTTTTTCAATCGTGTCCTCGCTTAGCTCTGGATAGTTTTCCTTGAACCATAAGATTTGATCCAGAAGTGTAATTACCCTGGATGTTTTCTGGATTTCCAGGTTGCTCTTACTCATTGGCGCTTCTGTAGCGTCAGGCTTGGAGAGACCTTCGTCTTCACCGAAATAAGCGCCGTATGTTTCGTTGTGCAGATCAGTGGAAGGATGGTTAATGAGCTCTTGATTCAAGATCTCATCCTGTCGCTCCTTGAGTCTCGCCACGTGAATCTTGCTTCCAGTACCTGGCTTTAGAAAAGTTGCACTTTTATTGGGATCAAAGAAATAGTCAACGCCTTCTTCTAGTACATACCCTTTCTCTTTAGCCATGCGAGCGAACGGCGCTTGCTTGTTGATGAAATTGATCACTCTCTTTTTGCCGTCGTCTTCTCTATTTGCTAATTGAACGAAGACATAGCTATAGCCTCCGAGATTTTCTTTGCCGGGTTTGCTTGTATCAGTCGGTGCAGGGTCAGAACTGACAAAAACCTTTTCGACCACTCTTTGTTTTGGCATGGTTTGATAGAGATAGAGGGATAGTGTTGCTGGAGGTAATTAAGAAAGAAGCCACATTCTTCTGGAGAAAGAAGCAGGTAGTTACCAATGCTTCGGAAGATTGTTGGTGGATAGCAGAGATCATTGATCACCTGCCATAGCTTCTTACTTGCGGTTGCTCCAGCTGGTGTGACGCACAATCTCTTGCCGTCACTTGTTGGTGAAACGAAGAGAAGCAGTTTGTTCATCTTCGCTTCGGTAGGTCAGGAAGTACGACCCTTCGGCTTCGTCCTCCCCCTCCCAAATTGCGAGTTGGTTCGCCCGTAATTTCTATTTGAATGACCAGCCGCGATGAATAGATCGGGTGGCTGATCGAGGGTGGTAACTCCGTCGAGGGTTCCAAGGACTGCGTCTGTACATTCCTCCTGGGTACTAAATTCATAGACCCAGGTATGTTGCGTACTTGTGTCATGGAATTGCAGTGACTTAGGGTTGTTTCTGTAGTTGTCGATGATGTAAGGGCCGCTGCATACGGCAGAGTCCATCGTCAACGAGCCGCCTTGCTGACCGGACCACATCACATACATGCTGCGTTTGTTGGCATGGATGGAGTGCGGCGTCCAACTCGGCGGACCTGAGAAGGGCGTCAGTTTCAGCACGCAGTGCAGCCATGAGATCAAGACGCCGAACATGCTGAGAACGGGAATCATCCATAGTGACTGAGATGGCATGCACATAATGGCCCAATCACGGCAGAATTGGAAGCCCTGGCTTACAAAAGTGCAAACCAGGGCACGAGATCAGACTGCCACTGGCATCTCAGTAGGCGGTTGACGCTTGGCTGCCTCGAAATATCTTTCGGCCTTCTCCTCTTCTATGGCTTGTTCGGCCATGATCGCCTTACGTTCTTCCTCCTCATAGTCGTCTAACGGGCAAGGTTCGATTAGTTTCTTCGCCGCTTGGATGTCTGCTTCCATTTGAGCAGCGATCGTTGCGGCGTGAACGTAATTCACGACCTTCCCTCCGAGGATCCACTGTCGTCCCTGAATTCGCTTCCCTGTGGATAGAGTTGCGAAATCTCCGGGGATGTCTTGGCCGATCCATTGTGTGATGTGATCGGATTTACCAAAGACTCCAACAGTTGTATAGAGGGCGCCCCTCCCTTCGCCCGTGATGGCATCAAATTGAATGTGGCTAAAGCTGTTGCCAAGCGACTCCTTGTCACTACCTGCGTAGGCCCTGAGAACGAGTGTTGGTAAGATCTTCTTTACGGCTTTCGGTAGCCATCCTGTCAAAGTGAGATTCATTTGTTAGATGAGATAGAGAAATAAAGGATCAAATAGACAACGCAATATGCACTGCTGAATTGATCCACTAACAACACATAGAATGTCTTTATCGATAGCAAGTAGGGCAAGCATGCTCAATAGAATTAAAGGCCTCGATGAAGCATTGAGGCGTAAGATGGCTGAGCGAGCCTATGAAGCACGCGCCCGGCAGGTTGCAAACATTGAGGCAGATCTAACTAACCGCATGGGTGCAGTTAGGAATGATGCTGGCTTTGATGAGAATATTCTTCAGAGTGTTGCCGCCAATATCGGACAGAATATAAAGCGAGATCCTGTAATGGTGGCAAGGGATCTGAGGGATTCATATGGTAAGCCAGGCCTGAGTGATGACAGCCCGTCCTACAGAGAGGATCTCATTAGGCAGGCTGCAATTCAGGCTGGTGCTGGCCCGATGACAGCATTGCAATCACGGCTATCAGGCACTGGTGGTGGTGATCGTGCTGTGCAAGCTGGGGTTTACGGCAGTGGTGTTGCCATGGGTATGACTGCCGCTGGCCAGGCACTGGATGCCTTGCGTGACTACATGCAGGACGGCCTTGCTCAGATGGAGGAGAGGCAGTCTCCTCTGAGTTCGTAATGACTAAGCCGGAAGAATGGGAGTGTCCGCTCTGGCATCAGGTATTAGATACCCTGAACGAGAGCGGTCGCACTGAGAGCTCGTATTACGTCATGGCCGAGGAGGCCGTCAAACTATGCGACAGGGAAAACGATCATGAATGACAACGATTTCCCGACGCGGTTTGCTGGCGAACGTCTTGGCATTGATCTGAGAGAAGGGCTGACAGATCATTCCATTAAGAGCTTGCGCCAGAGCATGCGCCTCGGAGGAGGCATTCCGAGTTCTCTGATGAATTCATTCAATGAAATGGCACCAGAGAATTCGTTTGGTGTTTACGACGGCACGCAGCCCGAATACACGTTTGGAGTTTAATTATGAGCAATCTTGTAGCTAACAAAGAAGATGATGATTATGCGAAGAGAAGGGAGGATACGATTCGGGCACTGACAACAGTATTCGCTGGGAATTATCCAGGCCCTCTTTACGCACCTCATCCTGATAAAGAGAACAAGGAAGTGGATGGTCCTTGCTCTATGGACGAAGGTTGAATTGATTAGTGCAGCAAGTCTCCCAGGCCGAGGTCTTGCCAAGGGAATTTACTCTTCTCTTCGAGTCCGGGATCAATCCCTTTGAAGGCGTCATTCTTTTGATGCCAATCAGCGAACTCACGAATGAGTCCAGCAAATTCCTCATCTGTTGAGCATTGCTTTGTCGTGCAGTCCCCTTCGACATAAGAGAAGAAGATACGGCTTTCGGGATTAGCCCAAGCGCCGTAGTACGAAGCATCTGACGCTGTATCTAGCTGAGCAAAGCCTCTTGAGCAGAGGAGTCTGTCGTAGTGGTGGCGATTGGATTCGTTGAATTCCTCAGTGGTGGTAATAGTCATGAGTGGGTCCAGAGTTCTAGTTCGTTGTCTCCCTGCGAAATTAAATCCGCCCCGCTATTTAGAAGTGCCTCTGCTTGTTCCTTACATCGTTCGATTGTTTCAGGGCTCAAGCGAGCGGCAATAGAATCTGCCATTTCAGTGCACTCACGAGACTTCTTATCAGTGGTAGCGGTAATAGCGAGGTAAAGGGCCAAAACTAAAGCCCCTTCTGGTGTTTTGATCATGAGTTGGTGTAGAGATTGTTGACAAAGAAATCCCGACCAGCAGATGCCAGCCGGGGTGATGGTTATCAAGCTCCGGGGTTCATGGGTATTCTTCGGTGGGGTTATCTGTGATGGCTAGATCCAATATGGACTCAGAGAGTGTCTGAATGTAATCTTCTTCTCCACCACAGCCGCAGTTATTGAGGGAACGGTGGACGTATATCCAGCCCTTCTCCTCTCGCTCCTTGTGATTCAGGGACTCCCAGCCCTCCGTCTTTTCAAGTACTTTATTATTTGCGAATGCTTCCTTCTCCTCTTCGGTGAATTCCGAATCTGTTTTTGGGATGCTAACTCCGTGATCGCAGAATTGGTATGAAAGCCCTTCTCCGAGAAGCACGTACAAGAAGTCTGAGAACTTGCGACGTTCGGCTTTCGCTGTTCGAGCTAGCAGTTCGTACTGCTTGTCTTTGAGTTGAATTGAAAGTGTTTTCATGAGTTGGTGTAGAGATTGTTAATAAAGAAATCCCGACCAGCAGGTGCTAGCCGGGATAGTGATTAAGCGCTTGGAGAGCATGCCTCAATCATCTCCTTGTCGGAGTCATCGGCTATCTGGTGCAGAAGGCCGACCTGATCTCGGTCATAGATTTCACCGGGCTGATCCCGGTAAGAATCAAGACGCTTTTCGATTTTCCTCAATGGTTTTCTTAAGTGTTCGAGAGACATAAGAGCTATGCAAACAGCATGCACCGCGAAATCGGCGCACTGACAAAGCCCCACCTTGTGGCGGGGCGATGGGTTAGCTGTTGGTCATGGACCTGAGCCGCTTGAGTTCGAGCTCTGTCTTGGAGGCTGCAAGGCAAATACCTGTTTCCAGGTCTTTGATTACTTGTCGCATAGCAGCCTCTTCTTCTGGCTCCATTATTCCGCGCTCGGTGTAGTCGTTAACATTGCCGAGCAGTTCGTGATAGAGCCAATCGCATTGCATATAAGACAGGCGGAGTGTTATCGGACGCGCCATACATGGCTATGAGAGGACACTAAAAAAGCCCCACCTTGCGGCGGGGCAATGGGTTATTTACGGAGTTCCTCTTCGGGGATCCAACCTTTACGGGCTAGTCGTCGAGACCATTTCTGGCTCTCCAACTTTTTGCCATACAGGTAGGACCGAACAGATTGCCCGTCCTTAGGTCCAGCCGACTTCAGTTTTGTGGTCCTGAAGGTTTGAGCAGGAGTCCAGGAACGATTAGTCCGTGGCATTAGGAGACAACTGCGAGGTGAGGGGTCGAGGTCTCGAGAGCCTTTTCGGCCTCGGATTTCTCTTGTCTCACTGCATATCCTTGCGCGGTTTTAACGTCGTTGAGAAGTTCGCACAGGAAGTCGATCGTCTCAGGTGTCGCGTTAGAACCATCGAGGATGTCTCCGTTTGCGTTGACACTTCGTTGGATGAGGTTGAGAACAATTGCTCGGTACTGAGCAAGTTGTTCAACACTCTTGTCATAGAAGGTCATGATGAATTGCTGATAGAGGACAGTGAAATTGCCCCACCAGCCGAAGCTAGTGAGGCAGAGATATCAAGCAGTAACAAGCTCTGCCACTGGTTCAGCGGCAGGTTGTACTACTTGCTCAACTTCGGAGGGCTCAGTAACAACCGGTGGCTTGGGCAACGGGTTGATTACTTGGCCGTAGTAGGAACTTTTGTAAGTTCTACCATCACGGTCCCGGTATGGGAACTCGTAATACTCCACAGCGCAGAGTCGATTATCAGAGGCAAGGATGTCTTCCACTTTCTGGATGTTTTCATCGAAGAAAGTGATCTTCCTGGAGGGACCGTAAGCACGCTTACCGTTTTCCAGCTTCCTACCCTTAGTCATCGAAACCCGAATAGCTTTCCGGTTCTTGATGACTGGGTAGTCGACATCTCCCTCTCGATCGCTCATCCAAAGAGCGGTCACGGTCTCATTACGTTGCCCAGCCCCTTCGAGCTGTTCCGTAAGATCCGCATTCTCCTTAGCAAGCTCCTCGATTCGGGCCTCGAGTTCCGCTTTCTCTGAGGTGAGCTGTGCGATGGTGGGTTTTGCCACGTGAGTATCCGGCCTTTCGACCGGGATAGAGATTGGACGACCAAGTGCGACAACTTGGCCAAGCTCAGGCAATACACATTGCGAACAATATGCACAGCTGATTGAGCTCACTAAAAATGCCCCACCCGGTTAAACCGAGCAGGGCAAGTGGTGATGGCGCTAGTTAGCTGCCGTCCTTAGTACAGCTGTCATCTTCCGCGCATCCTCTATATGGGGCTCTACCATCTCACGAATGGTGATCCCGAGGTTGCGCGTCTGCTTGACGAGAAGCCCGAACTCATAGTTATGGACATCCATCCGATTACGAAAGTCTGTCCAATAGGCCATGGGTGAGATGAAGGTCTTTGAACCATTTACAGGTTCGTATTTGGCCTTCATCTGAGCAAGCTCTGCATTCGCCGCAGCCAGCTGTTCTTTGAGGGGTAGTTGCTTAGCCATTAGCCTCCGGCTGTTGGTTTTCTATGCACTGCTGATTGAGTGCACTCAACAATCCCCAGAGTGTGGGGCGAGAGACTAGGTAGCGTTGGCATCAGGAGTTTCCGTAGATGCATCCGCTGGCGGTTCAATAAATGCATCCTTCCTGGTCAGTTTGTCCAGTCCGTCCGCAATTGCCCGCAAAGTCTTGGTGATACCAGGTTTGACGAAGAAAAAGGCCTCAACGACAACGGCGTAGGCAACGTATAGATATACGGCGACCTGACCGGCTACGTCTTTAATCTGCTGCCATAGGCCGTCGTAGTCGTAGTCCTTTACAGCCTGGAGAAGGTCTTTACCAGGCTCAGTTTCAGGTGGTGTGGGCTCAGTCATGTGATCAAGGTAACTAGTTCTGAAACGGGAGCATGCACGGCTGAGTTGGTTCAGCAAAAACCCCCACTTAGCAGAGCCGAGTAGGGGTTTGGTTAGTTGTAGTTAGTAGGAATGGGCAAGCAACCAGCGCCAGGTCTTCTGATCTTTGTCATTGTCTGGATGTTTGCCTGCCCGTATCCCCGCCTCTAGGAGGACCTGTTGAAAGTCACGATGTGAATCATGAGTTTTACAGTCGGTCCATCTGGAAGGATTAACCATTTAATAGCACTACTTATGTACTGCTGATAAGGAACAATTAGAAACCCCCGAATACATCCAGGGTAGGACGATCGGGGGTGCAATTAGCAGGGGTAGGGCAATCCTGAAGCGTGAAACCATGCGAAGCCTGTGGGCCAGACAAGTCTCTCGAATATAGAGACTTCTGCGGATGGAAACATCTTCTGGAGTTGTTGAGCGCAGGCCGAGGCCTCCTCAAGGGTGACAAAGTTGATGCGTATAGTGTCCACATCGCCTTCGGGAACGTACACAGTCCATGCGGGTTCCATTTCCATAAATGCATAGCTGATAGAGGACACTAAATAAGCCCCACTCCGTATAACGAAGTAGGGCAAGAGTTCAGGGAAAGTAAATGCTTTGAGCTTCAAACTCGCGTTCGCGCTCAAGCATCTCAGCCTCAAGTCTGGCTTGCCAGGCCTTGAATAGCGGAGAATTACGCCGCGCTCTCCAGGGGGACAACCTGACGCCAGTGATGCGGACGTCACGCTTGGCCGGAAGAGCTAGTGAAGAGTTCACTATGCACAGCTGATAGAGGTCACTAAAAACCCTCACCAGCATGGGGAGCTGATGAGGGGTAGGTGTTATTTGGCAGGTGAGGCAGGCGTCTTTTCATGGGAGAACGCATGCTTAAAAGCCGCCTTTAAATGGTCGAACCTGGTGCCGACTCGGAAGCCGTCTTCCTTGTAGACGCCATCCTTATCAGTGACGTAGACGAGCTCGAGGTTCATCCAGCCGTCGCCTGAGTAGTTGCGCAATTTAATCATGGAATGCACAGCTGAATTAGGTCACTGAAATAGCCCCACCTCGTCGAAACGAAGCAGGGCTGTTGATTACTAGGCGGCGAAGAGAGAGCTCTTCTTATGGTCCGTCCAGTGCTTACGGGCCTCGGAGATGGTGGCCATCTCACTGCAAGGGATAGCCCGTCCGCCCTTCAGGGGTTGGGTGGTGATGTGGGCCATCCCCGCCTTCTTGTTGATGCTGTAGATGTAGACGCGATCCTTGAGTTGGAGAACGTATGTCATCTGTATGCACAGCTGATTGAGGACAGTGAATGAGCCCCACTCCGGTGAACGAAGCAGGGCATGATTTATCAGCGGAGTGTGTAGTTCCACAGATAGTTGGGATCGAAGAAAAGCTGCACATCCCCGCCGACATTGAGGTATCGGAGGACGAGTCCGGCTACCAGGATGTGGGCTATGAATAGATTTGGCTGCTTTTCAGCGAAAGAGGCAAAGGTGCGAATCATACGAATGCACAGCTGAGTTAGGTCACTGAAATAGCCCCGACTTACGTCGAGGCCAGGGTTGTTATTGAGGCAGTCTTGAGTAGCAGGCTTTCGGGTGGCCGAGCCTGGCTTTCAGCTGCCTGTAGTACTCTCGTCCGCGTTGAAGGCCACAAATTTGAGTGGTCACGCTGTCCATGTCTTTGTATTCATCGACTTGGGTGTACTTGACGGTGTTTCCATTGATCTTGAGAGAGTGGCTGATGGGACCCCATGAGCCATCTTCGGTCCAACGGATGAAAGTCATACGAATGCACTGCTGATTTTGGACATTGACTACTAATTAGTAGACGTTGCCGCCTCCCCTGTTGGGGTCCACTTACAGCGGCTAGTACTGGTGTTCTTATGAATAAGGGGCAGTGAATGGCTGTTGGGGTGGGCGAGGCAGGCGCGTTAAGTGTTAGGAATGAAAGGTAAATATGAGCACCTAATGTGAACTTTGTGAGCAAAGGTGCGAAGCTCAAATTGAGCGATTGAGCGTAGCGATTGAGCGAATCATTGTTACATATAAGGTGTGTTATGCTAAACGAAATAGGTGAGATCCCTGTCAGGCATTAGATTTGACCAGGGAAGCGAGGCGCGATGCGGGGCAGCGGAGCGATGCGGCTCAGACGCGGCGGTGCGTGGGATAACTGTTGTCAGCGAAGGCTAGGCGTGGTTGCAGCGCGGTGCGGGGCCCAGCGTGCGGTGCGTGCTAGATGCGTAACATCCGCGTGCCATGGTGGACTTAAGCAGCGGAATGCACGCAATTGTTAACACGTAATTAACAGACGTACCCCCTCCGCTTACAGCAGAATCGGGGGCACTTACAGACGACGCAGCGACGCGGCCACAGCGGCGCGGTGCTTGACGCATACATCTACGCATTCGTAGACAACAGAGCGAGGCGAAGCGATGCGAGCGGAGCGCTGCATGCGCGGCCACTCACGCTTGCTACGCAGGTAACGCAGCGAGGTGCGAGCGAAGCGAGCGCCGAGCGGGGGCAAGCCTATGTGCATGTGCCTCTTCTTTTTTTGTTTAGCGCCCATCGCAAAATGCGAGGGGTGTTTGATGTATAGCGCGCGGCGCAGCATTTTTAGGGACGACCCCGCGAGAACTCATAGGGAACAATAAGGAGAGCTTATATGAATCGAAAGGCTTAATTTTGCCCATTTTTTCACTATTTTTTGGCAGTTAAGTCCTTCCGCGAGAGATGCGGATAATTTGAAGTATTTAGAATTGTTTTATATAAGTATTTAGCTGGCAGTTAAGTGGCCGAAATTTCAAGAGAAGAATATTACAGACGATTTGGCCGTGGGGAAGCACCACAGGCGCGATCAGTCCCCGGCCTTCCTACTCCACAGGAGAATTACAAGTACACCACGCAGCAAATTGCTGATGAGATTGCTATCCAAGAAGAGCTTGCCGATGCAATGCAATCTCGGCACGATTTAGGTAGAGATCGGGATCGAATGGTGAAAAGGGTCGACATGAGAGACCCTTCAAAAGTTCGATATTCCAGGAGTTATGGCCAAGGTGGCTTTGGTGCTGGACCACGCCAAACGCAGCGTGAACAGGCCGCAGCGGTCGCTAAAGGCATTTCGCGCCAGAATCTTGCGGATGCTGCTGGTGATAACTCAATCAATGCTCTAATTCTCAAAGTTAGAAATGAAACAGGCGTAGAGCTTTCGGGGCCTGAAGCTAAAAGATTTGGGGAATATCTCTCTGTTCCTGGAATGACGACAGAAGATGCTCTTTCAATCGTTAAACAGGAGTCTTCTGGCGCTAAGACCGTGTCTCCGCAATTAGTTGAAAGCATGGTGGGGTCTGGAGAGATTCCTCAGAGTCAGATCGATCAGGCGATGAATCGACTAACTAGAGGCATGGATCGCTCTGGTTATGCGGATATTGACGTTATTGAGACTGTTTTAGAGAGTTTGCCGCCTGAACAGCGCAAAGAGGTGATGGATACCTTCACTCCTCAGGAGTTATTAAGGGTGGTAAGTGAAAGTGAGGGTGCAGATATCGCCGCAATGACTGGAGCCAAGAAGCGCGGTGGAGCTGGAATGATCGATCCGTACCTAGTTCCTGTCTTAATGGCCAGTCCTACGCAGGAATATCAGGGCGCAATGCAAGTTCCTGTCGTAGGAGGCGTTTTCAATGAGCAAGGAGTAGCAGACCCAAGAGGTAGGAGAGGGGTTCTGCTTGATCCGACCACCATGGAAGTGGTGATGCTGGACCCACGCGCTGAATTACCCCTTGATGTAGCTCAATCGATGGGCCTTATGAGGCAGAAGACCTTGGCCCAGAGCCAAACCGGTGCCCGTGACGAGGCTGTCGGCGCTCCAACACGCGAAAGGAATCCATTAACCGGCGAAGTTCACGGATTTAGGGCGGCAGATGACCCATCAATCGCCCGAACTGGCTCTGTTTTTGGTTCAGTACTGGACCCTCGCACTGCGGACGCGGAATTAGCGCCAATGACGCTCGGCGGTGCTATTCAGAACATCATGAATCGCGGAAAAACCCCTATTAAGGACTATTCCGATGACATGGTTGGGATTATTGAGGTGCCCGGCAAGCAAGGCTTCCCGGAACCTGTCCACGTTTTGCTCGATGCAGCGGGTAATCCAACCAATACACGGGTATATCCATTAAAAAATCAGCCATACGGACCTGAAGCGGGCGTGAAGTCTTACCGCGTTGGCCAGGATTACGGATATAGGACTGAAGTTATGGGTCAAGAGGCTGGATATAGGGAATTAGCCCAATTACTTGAGGCGGCAACGGGTAAGCGATTAGTCGTCAACGAACGAGCCAGCGCATGGGACAAGGGAGTCGCAGGTGTTCAGCGTCGAATGCTTGAGGCTTCTACCGATCCGCGCAACTTGAGAGGTCGACCCGATAAGCCTCTATCTGACATTGTGAGATTACTGGAAGGTGGAGCCGCCATGGCACCATCTGATGTTGCATCACCTCTAATGGCGCTAGACGACGGTGGCGTTTACTCGAGTATGGCCGGTCCAGAACTTAATCGCTTAGCGGCAGAGAGAGGAGCAATTGCAAGTCAATCGTCGAATATCCCTCAAACAGGAGAGATAAGGACATCTCAGACGTCGATGACGAACGCACCATTGCCAACCGATCCGCCAATTGCTTTGACCGATGACGTGCGAGCAACGATCCCAGCAGCTGCGCTAGCTAACATTGAAAAAGGAATGCAAGCCCCAGCAGGCAGTCCGTCTCGGAAAGGAGCGGAAGATTTCCTGCGCAGAAGGATGGCCAGGCGCTGACTCTAACTAGCCATGAGTAATCAAAAACGTGAAGACGCTAAGGATCTCGCGAAAGCCTTCGAGAAGATGGATAAGCCTGCCAACAAAGGAGGCACGGGCGGCACATTCACAGCGGCTGCAACAAAAGCGGGCCATCCTGACACACCTGAAGGCCGCAAGAAGTTTGCCAACGAGGTATTAAGTAACAAGGAGGAATACTCTCCTAAAATGGTTAAGAAGGCTAATTTCTACAAGAACATTATTTCTAAATAAGTCAGGCTAAGATGGTCATAAATACTGGGGATTCGTGTGACGTATAGGGGGCTTAGCGCGGACGAGGCTGCAACAAGATATGCGCTCCTACAGTCAATTAAAGCGAAGGCTGCCACAGGCGAAGTCCCTGTATTTGGTGGGTACGACCAAGGCAGCCCATCTAGGCAGCCTGACCCAGAACTTGGTACAGACCGCTTTGCTGGTGATGCACTGGGAAGCCTGGGACTAAATGGCAAATTTGGTCTAGCTACTGACCAGAAAGAAAATCAAGATTATTTCAAAAAATACACTGAGCGACAAGAAGGTGGCCCCTTTGCCTTGATGCCGATGCCGCCACCAGAGGGTGGTCCACCGCCACCGGAGACGGCCTGATGTCTGTCTTAAGGTTTGCAATGCATCCCAGGGTTTTGAAACTATTGGGTGCTCTAAAGAAATCTCCACTAGTTCCTCAGGGTGCTGGTGAATGGGCGTGGCGATTTGGTCCTGAAGCCGCTTACGCAGGATTTTCCGCACTCAGCGCCCCGGAAGGTACGTCATTGGGACACAGGCTTGGAATCGGACTAGAAGACGCAGG
>Ga0066849_10000530_pt1 | contig 15517 bp, 8 predicted proteins | sample ETNtaG_9_FD_65492 | JGI IMG/M metagenome (GOLD analysis project Ga0066849, IMG submission 65492) | Marine microbial and viral communities from oxygen minimum zone, Eastern Pacific Ocean - ETNP201406SV69 | ecosystem: Environmental > Aquatic > Marine > Oceanic | place: Pacific Ocean: Eastern... | reverse complement strand
TGTACTAACGAAATTACGCTTTCTGGGATTGGAGGAAGGTGGAGGTCCCCTGCCGGCCATATACAAACGACCAACACTTCTGACTAATAGACTAAGGCTATGATGATGAATGACGGGCCTTGGATGAGGATATCAGTTCTATGGGCGAGCAGTGACCTGTTTAAGGACAATTAATGGTTCGCTTTGAGAGAACTTTTTTTCGCTGTTCTTTATATGCGAACATATCGTTAGGATTCTCATGCCAGCCAGTCCGAACACCTATACTAAGAAAATTACCCGAGCAAACCCAAGTTTGATTGTCATCCTTTTGGATGGTTCAAACTCGATGAATGAATCATGGGGAGGGGGAGGTTCTCTTTCAGAAGGGGCTTCCTTTGCTTTGAACCGAACACTACGAGACATCGCGCAGAACGCCTGTTACAGCGCCGAGGATGGAATCCGCGATTACATCAATCTCGCTGTCTACACATATGGTACCGAGCCGCATGATGGACAAGGTGTTGACTGGACACTTGGACAAACATCTGAACCAAGTTGTTCCTACATGTCCGCCTCGGAGTGGATTCCTGCGGCATTGCGTCAAGAGAAGACAGACATAGGATCTCTCCCTATATGGATCGAACCGTATGCGGAAGGCTGGACGCCAATGTGCAAGGCCTTTGCAGCAGCAGCTCGAAGCGTTGAACACCACATCAACAACTACCCTGAATCATTCCCTCCTATTGTGATCAATATCACCGATGGCATACCAACAGACCACAACGACGATTGGAATCAATTCTCACGCGCAGCGTCCGCAATCACTGACCAACACACAGAGGATGGTAATGCCATGTTGTTCAACATCCACATTGATGGCAGCGGACAGCAGAACTCAGTGCTATTCCCTGACGATCCAGTTACACACTCAACATATGCTCAACATATGGGAGAGATTTCTTCGGTTCTGCCAGCCAACATGGTCAAGCGTGCCAACGACAAACTCTCACTCGATATCTCAGAAGCTGCACGTGGCTATTGTTTGAACGCAGACCTGCAGCAACTCTCGGCCTTTCTCCAAATCGGAACCTTCGTGCCCGTTCAATCTTGAGGTGATAACATGAAAGCAACTACACAATCCCCAGCCCTCGTTCTATTCCTTGTTGACGGGTCTCATTCGACAGGTGTGTCGTGGATGACCGATGTGGAGCAAGGAACAGAAGAAAGCATTGCAGCCACGCTTGAAACAGCAGTTAATCGTGCCCTTCATGACCTCGTCGTGAATGTTTGTTACCAAGAAAGTGAAATTTGCAATCGTATTGCCCTTGGGCTCTATGTTGCTCAAGGAGATTCGGTTTACTGGGGCCTTGGAGAAGATGAGCCTGAAGATGGCTGGCTCCCCGCTAACGAGTGGGCAACCCTCGCGCAACAAGACGGCGACTTTCCTCGATGGTTTAATCTTGAGCCGAAGGGTAAGACACCGCTCCTAAAGGGTTGGGAACGAGTTTATGCTACACTTTCAGAATTTTATGGAAAGTACCCCCAAAGTAGCGCGATGGTGGTCACGCTGACCGATGGCTCCTTCAAAGAGCTCAATTTCGATGAAGAGACAACTGGTGAACTGATAGAGTTACAACAATCAACGGTGAGAGGGCGAAGTTTTGTTCACCTTCTTGCTCATATTAGTGCAGATGGAGACGAACCTCTCGTGTTCCCCGTTGAGCGACCCGACGGAGAGGTTGCATCAATGCTTTATGATTTGTCAACTTTGCTGCCAAGCCACATGTTTGAAGGCTCCAATGTACCTGAATTAGGAGGAGTTACTTTGTCCCCAGAGTCTCGGTCGTATATCCATAATGCGGACCCAGTTCTCCTTTCTGAAATGATTCAACTTGGTTCCAGGGTCGTTGAAGGCAACGGCCCTCGCCCATTGCCTATGCCCGTTATTGAAGAGGAGTGAATATGTTAACGTCTGAATGGTTACCCTTGCTTGAGAAGTGCGAACCAGCGCTCTTGAAATCTTTGAATTTGGAAGGATATTCTCTAGTGAAGGGTGGGCCGTTTGGCAACAGTTTGGAATACCGCCTTGGAGCAGCTTGGCTCGTTCTAGAGGCACGACACCCCCAAAGTCCTCCTTTTGCACTTCGAGTTCCTATCTCGGATATCTTTGCTCGCTCTGAGCATATTGACCGGTTGAATTTTATCAGTGAAAAAATGGATGAGAAGATGATTGCTTGGTTTCCAGGTTTTGAAATGCATGCGTTTGATTTCGGCCCCGAAACGGGCATTCAGCCTTGCCCAGTTATGGTTATGCAGTGGGTGGATGGTGAACCTCTTTGGCGAGTACTTTACCAACAAAGGAATGAGCCTCAAGTCCTCACAGACCTTTTACATCAATTTTCTCGCCTTGTTGATGAAATGACATCAGCAGGCTTTGACCACGGTGATATCTCGATCACCAACATGCGGGTTATGAAAAATGGCATGCTTATGTTGTTGGATCCTGACTCGCTTACACACGAGGAATTACACATTTCACGAAGCGTTGAATTGGGTCACCCAACTTGGAATCATTCACAACGTTCAACGGAGCATACCACGAATTTACATTTGGTCCCAGTAGCTCTCATGAAGTGTTTTATTGAAGCCCTTATTGAGGACCCGAGCCTTCTTGTCGTGGAGCCAGACCCCGAAGAATTCTTCTACACCGAAGAGGATTTGCAAGACCCCTATGGTTCTTCAAATTTTGACCATCTGATGGAAGTTTTTGGCCTATCTCACTCTTCTAAGGAAAATCTGCATCCGTTGTTTGATTTGATGGCTGCCCTCGATGGTAGTTTTGAGGACATTTCCCTTTGGCTTGAGGCACCGAAGTGCGAGAAAAAGAAACCTAAGGTCACCATTAAATACCTTCTTGATAAGAAAATATGCCCCCCTAAGATTCCAGGAATGAATCCAAACATCCGTTCAATTCAACCAGGAAGGAAAGGGTGGACTACATCCAATTTTGCTCGTGAATTCAATTTCTTTAGAAAGCACTCGTGAGGACTGATTATGACGATTAAAAACAAAATCCAAACCACCACCAAAAATGCTACAACTTCGGTGGCGAAGTACATGACACGAAGCTGGCATATTTTTCCAATTCCGGGATGGAAGGTTACGACCGTTGAATTCACGGACGAGGAAATGCGAGCAAAGTTTGATTCCTTCAACCACCAAATTCAAATCTTGGAAAAAAAGGCTTCAACTGCGCTTTCGAAGGTAGATGACATTACTGTTCAGCATAGCCGAATCGGGATTTTACTTGAAGATACAAAAAAGAAACTTGAACAGGCGACCAAGCAAGCGACAAAAGTAACTAAGCTTGAGAGCGACATTCGCTCAGTCCAACGGGCCTTGGAAACGACTCGTGGTGAACTCGGCCGCTCTCATGCTCGGGCATCACATTTGGAGCGACAAGAAGTGTCGCTGAAAGCCAGCAAGGAGCGACTCACTCGTCAATTTACGGCCCTCCAAGAACAAAGGATGAATGAGGAAAAGAAATGGAGTGACCAGAAGAAGAAGAGCGACGAACAGATTACGCTTCTTGAGCGCAATTTGAATATGGAACAAGTTCGGCGGAATCAACTTGAGGTCGCTTTTACGCTTTTGCCAAAGATGAAGGAAATTCCATTCGGACACAACTCACTTTCTCAAAGGACTGGCCTCCATTCCGGTCAGATAGGGAATGAGATCTCTCATCCGACCATGTATGTTGAACCGCAACCGTATGAACGCCCAAGTTTGAACAGCCCCTTGGGAGAAGTGCGCAGTTTGTGCTTGTCTAAAGAACGGGATAATGTGAGTAAATCTCAGGATGCCTGCGCATTTGAGTACCATGATGGCCGTTTGCTCATCGGCATTGCAGATGGAGTGAGCACGTCACATCGGCAATCTGAATGGGCTCACCGATGCGTACGCTCAGCAGTGGATGACAAACCCCATCAAGCCCATAAAATGCAACAGAAGTTGCATGAGGATAATGCGACGACGTTCCTAGAACTTGAGCCTGAATCAACTCGATGGATGGCACAAGCAGCGACTGGAAAAAAGAGCGATGCAACGCTCATGCGAGTTGATGCAAATGAGGACAATGTCCACCTTCAGCGTCGAGGAGATGTCTGGGCGGCTGTCTGGGAAAAATCCACAAAGCAGTGGCGTGTTATCTTGATGCCTAGTTCTGAAGACGGCACAATGGCGGTGAGTTCCGATGAGTCGTTGGAATTCACAGATGAACTCAAGATTGTCAAACCGAGCCGCCTTCTCTTGATGACCGATGGATTGAATCCGACTGACCAGGAAGGGTTTGACCTTCTTTGGAAGAACTTGAAAGAAGATGATTCAGGTGTATTTGATGCCTGGCTTCAACAGGCATTATCCGGGACAACATTCGCTGAAGATGATGTGACTGTGGTTGCAGTCGATTTCACAATGGGGGAAGGTTAAAGGAGGAGAGTTCAGTCGGAAGGTTGCTTGCAGTAGCGTGTTTTTGACGAATCGGCGAAGTTTTTTTCGCTTAAAAGATGACACAAAATCAACGTACTGAGCGCCCATTTTCCAGCGTAAGCAATGTAAATTGTGATGATTGCGGAGGGGCAGAATTTGAAGATAATTCAGACGGATCCAAGTCTTGTCTTGACTGTGGATTGGTGATTGATAATTTTGTGTCAACCGATGAATCAGACAACGGGCGATTTCTTTTTGGTGAAGGGCAACAAAATCAGCGTTTTAATCCGAATACAAGGAGTGCAATTGACCTTTCAGATGGTAGGGATTCTAATGGCATTGCCTTGGATTCTAAGACTAGAAAGCTTTTCTCTCGCCTCAACCTAACCGAACGAAATACCCGACGAACCAATGCTTCTCAATACGGAGAAAACAGGTGGAAGCAGGTCGGAGAACTTATCGAAAGAGCATACAAGGTACCAAGTGAGAGTGAAACGATGGCAGCATGTAAGGAACTTTTCAAAGCATTGACTGGTAAAAACCGTCATCTTAAGAATACGAATTCAATTCGCGGAGGCGCTTCGCGGCCCATGAAAAATGCAGTTCTTGCAGTGATTTTAACTCTGGAATGTCGTAGAGATGTACGAACGCTTGAGCAGAAACTCCAAACTCCGAACCATCGATACAGTTCCATCAAGGGGTCAGATGATGTGAGATGTATTCTTCAAGAGTTTGAGCGAATTTTCCCTGTTTATGTCAACTGTGAAATAGATGCTCGTGTTTCATTGGACAAAGTTGCGAGGTACACTATCAAGGTCTTCAAGGCAATCAATGGTATGTATGTTCCACTCTCGAAAGATGCTCATATGGAAGTAAGAAAAAGGGAAGATACCGAACGTCAAAAGGCTCTTGCTGAAATGCATTCACAGGTGATGGAAGTTTATCCAGAATTCCCTATCGGGGCTGGGGCCCTTGAGACTATTGCTCAAGCGCTGAAGCAAATGCCCCGCTATCCGTCATTTAGAAGTCCCAATTTTTTGCGCTCATGTCACATTGAGGTCTTGTATCAGGTGGCAAGAAGCCTCAATCCTCAGTACAAAATTACCCGTCCGAAACTTGTTGTTGCCATTTCGGTAGATTCAAATGAAACAAGGAATAGGAAAATCCGTACGCAAGATGCTTGGTGCTCGCTTGCTAAGGAGGTTGCTTTGATGGTGGTGGAAATTCATGGATGAACTCAATGAACCGGCCTCAAATTTCCGACTGCTGCAGGTTGATTTCTATAACATTCTTTCTCTAGGAAAACAACTTTCTCGTTCGGAACCTCTCAAAAGCCTTGACCCACTGCCAAAAAAGAGTATTTCGATTTCGCTGAGCGACGGTCTGCAATTAGGATGGGCGCCTAACGGCTATGGAAAAACGTTCGTGTTTTCCACTCTTCTTGGTTTACTACGCCGACCTGTACGATCTGACCAATCCTTAATCGAAGGATACCATTCATATTGTGAACATGTTTTCCAAAAAACAAATTTCCGTGAAGATACAAATGAGCCAATAAATCCAGACAAACGGCATCTGCTTCCGTTTTCGATGTTAGGACTCAAATTAGAGTCTCATGTTACGAAGAAAACATATTCCATCGCAGCAGTATTTCAGACACAAATCCAAGCCCATGGCTCATTAACGTATGAGGAAACACCGACATTTTTTGTGCAGTTGGGCCCAAATCCGAAGGATGTTGAAAACGACGATGAATCTGAAAATTCCAATCCAAATCGCCATTGGGTCGCAACTTCTCTAGATTCGTGGGTTTCGATTAAAAAACCCCAAGAAAGTAAATTATTGGAGGTGGCGTTAGAACAGTTGTTATCTCTCCGAACAACGTATGTAGAGACTCCAAAAATGAGTATGGAGAACTTCACCAAACAGGTACAAGAATATGCGCACCGTTTCATCGGTTTTGAGGAATATGGAATTAGGGGAGAAAACGACTCGTTTTTACACCATACTGGTAATTTTGTCCGTTCACAAAGATTTAAGATTTCTGGCAAGTTAGAGTCTGGATTAATTGAAGGCCCCTTGAGCAATCATAAGCGTTCGGCAAACTATTTTTTCACGAAACCTAATGAGATGTTAGAGGTACTACAAAATTCATTGTATGAGGTAAATGATATTACGGATGCTCTGAACCCCTTTGATTCAAGAAATGAATTTGATTCATCCCTTGCAGCATTGCATGGTCTTATTGATGGAGATGAAGAATTGTTAGATCACAACATGATAGAAATCCACACGTCCGAGTTTTTGCAACATTTTGCCCGAATATCCCGTGATATATTATTCACAGTTGGGGATTCCAATAATGAAATTCGTTACGAACTGTTTTGCAATGTTCTTCAATTTGTAAGAGAACATGATTTTCTGACAAACACTTGGAAAAAGAGGTTGTTATGTTTGCTAGAAACCCTTCAATTGGCTTATCTTTCCGATGATGTCACCTGTTCATTGCCATTTGATGATGCAAAAACACGTCTTGATAGACTTCTTGATGACATCGACGAACGACCGAACAATTTGAGTTATCTTAAATTCCGAATCCATAACATACGCCGCATTCAAGCACATCAAGATGGAGATGAGGAAAAACAGGCTGCATCAAGTGAATGGATTTTTGACTGGGAACAGAAAATATTGCAGCAAGTTGACGAATCAACCGTGGACATGTTTCCTTGTTTCCTTGAGGGAGCAGTCGTTTTGGCAGGTGATTTCGCAACGAATCTGAATACGAGCCTAAACCCATCCTTTAGGGAAAAATTGGATAACATGGACTGGTCCAAATTGAATGAGGCTCAACAAGATTTCAAAGAACGGATGTCTGGTGGTTGGGAGGAGGTTCTATGGCCAAAGCCCCAAGCTTTAGAAACAAACTACCAATTTATTCTTGATTCAATTAATCAAATCATCAATACAGAGGATGACCCCTGGGGCGTCAAGGCGAAATTCCTACCGAACCATGAAGCACCAATCCATTTCTCGCCAAGCCAAATGTCAGAGAACACATTATTACCAGAATTTCTTTCCTTCGGAATGCGCTCTGAAATCATTTTACAGTGTGCATTGTGTGACTTTATGATACAACATCGTCGATCAAGAATGAACCGAGAATTAAATAGTTTTGAATTACTTATTCTTGATGAGGCCGAAGTTGGGCGTTCAGAATACTGGACTCAGTTGCTCATCAAACGTATGAGAAGATTGGAACATCAAATCTCTAATTTCAAGAGCCATTCGGTCCTTGTAGTATCGCATCGCGGCCTTGTCCTAGAGCGTTCTCGCAAAAATGGACACTATCATGTGATGTACCCTCTCGATTATGAAGAGGATATGGAGATTTGAGGTTGTAAATCATGCTCTCCAACGATCTTGTAAATCGTAATGTGGCTGGGGAACCACAAGAACTTGTCATAATTTTCGAAGATGCAGCGATATTAAATCCTAATAATAATAAAATGCTAAAATTTTTTAACATTTTTGAATCAATAGAAAGTGATTGGACTTGGACAATTAACTCTACAACCTCCCTCCATGAATTAAACGAGTTGGTTGAAAATGCATGGATGAAGTATCGCAGGTGGAAAGAAACTCTCTCACTAGAAGACCAAACTAGCCACACAGGTTCTAAAAAAGAAACCACCACAAGATTATTCTATTTTCAATTAAGTAAAATATTGAGCATGATTAGTGGTATGAATTCCTGGTTAGCATCAAAGAATGATTTCAATGTAAAATTAGTTAAAAAAGAAAAATTTAGGCTGCCAAATACAGCATCAGAAGTGCAAAAACAAATTTTTTGGATTATTGATACCGATGGTTTAGATTGCCAACCTCACCATTTGAACATAGCGGAAAAATGTACAGTCCCTCCTATCGATTATTTTATCAAACTAAAACTCTCAGGAGTTTGTTGTTCTGAATCAGATGCGATGGTTAACTATCTAAAATTTCAAGCATACAACAATCCAGTTTCAACTCAATTTGTCTTATGGGTTAAACCAAATTTTGAGGTTTATGAATACGATACTTCAAATTTCGATTCGGCAAAAATTGAGGATGGGAAGTGGAATTTAAATTTAGCATCTATCTATTCTACCCGTGAAAATACTCGACTTAAGGCGAAGCAAGAAGATGGCGTTAGGTATATATTAGAACAAGAAGACTTGAATAGGACTGATTGTTTACTATCAAAAACCGTTTCTGAAAGATTTTATGTTGATGGGATTGAGATGTCCGAAGATTATGACCACGAGAAAGAGGATGTAATTTGGATCCCCTCCAGCGATGCATTATTGAAATCTACAATCAGTACGAGCATATACTTTTCAAAAAAGAAAATGGCTTGGGATGAGGAAAAAGAAATATGGACGGGCAAAAATGTCACAATTCCATTTCTTCGGAGAAACAGGTCACTCACTAGTGAAGAAGCAATGAAAGACATTGCTCCACTGCGTTTAGACCTCCTTTCCAATGAGTTTTCTGGAAAAAATGTGTCGCTTTCTTGGGCCCCACTAAACCGTTGTAATGCCCCGACCGAGGCACGACTAAACAAAGAAACATCTCAACGATTTGGCCAAGGATATAACGGGAAAAAACCCTGTGAAAGAATGGTTATGAGTGAGGAACATTTCTGTTGGCTACACGCCCCATCAAGACCACGTTGTGGTTCACCGACTAAAATTCCCAACAAGAGTTGTAACAACCCAGTCAGTACTTCAGAAGACAGGTGCTGGCGCCACGCTTCTAAGTCGATATAATCGTTCAACCAAGGTCTTCTAAATCGTTCATCCAATGGAGAAGAATCTCAAGAATTCTGTTCTTTTGCCCTCCAAGCAATGCTGGTTCACGTGAGATTGCGGTTTTCCCATTTTCTGGATCCTTCATCCAAATATCAACATAAGCAACTAGATGTTTGGTTTCGAGGTTAGCACCAAGAGTCTCTCTGATTTCGTTGGCTTCCCTTTCTTTCTTAGAATTGTTTGCTGTTACTGGAGGGTCTCTTTTAACGACCTTTTGCTTTATTTCTTCTTTCTCGAAAAATACAATGGCGAGAGTCCCTTCAACCCCTGTCAATAGCTCAACATTTGAATAATATTCTTCCTTTGTAGGCTCCTTGTGGGTGCAAATGTATTCGATGAAGTTGAGAATTCGCTTGAATTCTTCTTGGGTTCTAAAGTCAAGGGGATTTTTATCCTCCTCTCCATAATCATATCCATTCTTTTTCCATTCAAACATTGTGAATTTATTTCCCGATACAACTTTGCGGACATGTAAACCATGGGCATGGTTCAATTTTTCACTAAAATTAGCCCAATAATCATTTTCATTTTGAGTCTCTTTAATCATCTCTTCTATCTTACCAGCCAGATAATTTCCTGCTTTTGATAAATCGTAACGATGCAAATAAGACAAGAATTCCACTTGTTTGGCCTTAATTTGATTATTTCCTTCGATGAAATTATTTTTATTCGACAAAATTACATTTTTCCGAATCCCTTCATTTATCCCATAATTATAGGTTAGAGCATCCTTCGAATCATTTCGATTCCTGTGCATCACACCATTAATTTCGTCATATTCTTTCCTTAAAGCATCAACAAGACATAGCAATATCATTTCAGCGTCAACGCCCTTTTTCCTAAAAATATCGACAAGTTTCACAGTCACTCCATAGTTTAGCAGTCCTGCATTTGAGAAATGGTCATTTGCTGAATCATAGTCATTCTTTGCAACTTCCCTTAGTGCTGAAATCAATGAAGTATTGATGAAAGGGCCTTTGAAGTCGTAAATCGGACTAGGTTGATACAGCGAAGAGGGGAGTGGCCTCTTTAAGAAATCATCATCAAGAAGGTCAACAAATTTGGTATCAGTAATATGGTTGTATCCCTTCTTGCCCTTGCGTTGGATGAAATCAATAAAGTCGCCTGTTTTTCCTTCAATGTACTGAATGTATTTATCCGTTGACATGATTGTCAATTCATTGCCTTTTTCAGGATTGCTATACTCCCCTAAGCAGTGGTGAATGAAAGTAGAAAATATGTTCGTAATATCATTAAAAGTGTGTCCGACAAAGTAACTATAGAGATTCCACCCATTCCCCAAAGAAAGTTCAGGAAGAATCTTGTTGATTTTTTCCTGATCCTTTTCCTCAAAGTTAATCCCGAAGTAGGCCTTTTCAATTGATTCCATGAATGAAAGCCAGTTTTCAATGAATCTGATTTCATTAGGGTGTAGGTCAGCTAGCAAAGCTTCAATCATAATCGCTTGCTTATTTTTATCATACGAAGCCCAGAAGTTAGCAATTTGATGTATTCCTTTTCGGACAGGACTATTACCAGTTATGGGGTCATAAGTTTGAGTAAAGACAAGACTCTTGTTTCTGATGTGCTTGAACTCGTTTGTACTTAGAGCAAGTTGGACCGCATACAATGTACGAAGACGCATCATAGAATTTTTATTCCCAACAAATAGATTTTTGAAAAAATTATGCGTATGTTGTTCATTTCCACCATCAAAACCAGGGGGTGTATAAGGATTAATCAAATCATTATAATGTTCAAGTAAGAGGTAATCTTTGGGAATTTCAGGCAAGGATTTTTTCTTAGATTCTTTCTTTATCTTGTTGTCAAGGACCTTTTGAAATTCTATAAATTTCTTTAATCGTACTTTGTTTTCATCGTTTAATAAAGCGTATTGGTCCAATATAATCTTCTGCCCATATTGCTTCTTATTCCAGTTATCTAGAGCATTGGAAAAAGGTTCAGTGGTTCTTCGGAATGTTCGTTCATTCCATGCCAAATTAGATTTTTTCTTCTCTTCCTTCAAGACCTCTGTCTCTTTCACTCGGATTTTTCCTTCGAGTGTTGTTATTTCTTTGGATGCCTTTGCCATGGTAATTGCATCGGTATTCTTGAGCTTCTCTGTTTCTCTCTTGATTTTTACGTTCAAGGCAACTATTTCATCCTTCAATACCGCAATCTCCTTATCAATCGTAGCCATTTCATCTTCCTTTTTCACACCATTATCCAAGAGTTTGACAATGGGTTTGACTAGTTCCTTGAGGTGGTCATACTGATTTATCTTGTCCGAAGTAAGGCGTATTGAAGTGTCCAAAATCTCATCTGGGTTTATCGAGTCACCCCAATCATCAAATCGGAAAGCTCCAATTCTTTGTTCCATTTCATCAATCGTAGTTGAGTCTTTGATGAAGTCCCCGATTACTCGTTTCAAATCGTCATGGTCGCCTAATTTTTCTTCTAATTTTTCCCGAATCTTAGTTTTAAAATCCGTTTCTTTGTCGTCATTTGTGGCGTCGAAAAGGGCTGTAAACCACGGTAAAAATGTGGAAAATCGTTTATAATCATACGCCCTCCATTTCCGAATTGTTGTAATGAATTCATCCACAAATGACGTTTCATCTCGTGCAATCAGAGAAATGTAAAGTTTGATTTTTGAAACCGTCTCTTGAAAATCTTCACTTAAATTCTGTATGTTTTGGTTCAAACTTTCGTTGAGGAATTCAGCTGGTATCTTGAATGGAGAATCATGGGTTTCCAACCAAGCCTTTGGATTGCTGTTGTCCTGTTTCATTTTCTTTGTTCTCTTCAAAGCCCAAGAACCGATATCAATTGTTGGTAATTCGCGAGCTAACGGGAATTTCGAATCTTGGATGTTTTCATTGAAGCATTTCTTCAATTCCGCAACTGTCGTGTTAGCAGCGTGTGTATTCGTGTTCTTTTGATTTTCATTGACTATTTGTGGGTTCAATATTACAGTGAACCAATCATTTGTGTATGCTTGAGCAGGAGATATAGAATCGCTTTTGTTGACGCTCTCCGACCACATTCTCATTATTTCGGTCAGATCTTTACCCCCACCATCTTTGCGTAGTTGATGATTCACTGCCACAAATATATACAACGAATTCATCATATGCTCAGAAATCCTGCTACCGTCGCCATAGTTTTCATCTGCATCTTGCATTTTTCCGAGTGATAGTTGTTCCTCCCCAGTCACCTTGAACTCTTTTTTTGTATGATCATACATTGCTTTCCAATTTTTGTAAGCCGTATTTTCAATAAGGTATTTGTAAAACCCAGCCAACCATTTGACATACAGCCTAGTTTCTTTTTCTAAGGTCGAAGACATCTTAATCGTGCGTTCCCAAAGCACTGCGGATTCATAATCAGTAAGTGTTTGATTTAGCAATCGGTTGAACTCAAGGTCCATCCCCATTGTATATTCTAGAATGTCAGTCAATGTTCTTGGAATTAATTGAGGTGCTATATTTGTATTGATATTTCTTCTTTCGTGACCTATTTCTTTGTAGACCTCATCAAAATAATTATCGTCACGTAATAGTAAATTGACATACTGCGCTCGAGTTAATTGTACTAACAATTTGCATCTGTCTTCTGGAGAAACACTTTCCTTTATTTTTTGAGTAAAATTCTTTGGAGGTATGACTATTGTAACAGGAATTGTGAGCCCTTTGATCGCTTCAACTGTCATCACGCCTCGTAGTGAAAATTCACGCTGTAATTCCTCTTCTAAATCCGCACCACTATTTTCTTCTTCATCAAAATCATCAATGAATGATTGACCAAAGCGCTCAAGAATCCCCGAAATTCGGTCTGTAATCTTCCCATCAATATCTTCTTGTTTTAGGGCCTCTTTGATTGGGTTTGAATGGATTGTGTCCTTCTCCTTTGATATGTAATCTGAACTGTCAAAAGTAAGAGCAACTCTAACAGGGGATGTGATACTTTTGTCTGGATTGAACTGCTTTTCCAGATGTTCGAAAATCTCCTCGGTCCAATTTCTCATCCTCGTCTGATCTTCCTTTGATAGTTTAGATGATTTGAGATTTGATGGAAGTGTCAAAAAAATACCCTTTCTTCCGAATTCAGTTTTTGCCATTCTTGACCGTTCCCATTCCTCCACTGCCTGTTGAGTTAGTATATGGCGCGCATAGTGTAGGCTTTCATCAAAGACTCTGTAGCTTTGTTCCAATTTATCATCTTGAATATTGTTTAAATTGTGAGTGAGTTGAAGTTTATTTTGATTGAGCGGGCGGAATTTTATTTCATTTATCCAATCTTCAAAGAGGGCTCTAACATGGCCGTTTTTAGGCCGAAACACAAGACCCATTACCGTTTGATTTTCATCTCCAGCAGAGATAAATTTGAATTCTTTATAGGTATTTTCGGACTGCCGGTTTGAAAAATGATTCAACAGGATTCTTATCTCGGAAATATTGATATCTTGAACTTCATCAATAACTAGACAATCAACAGAACCCTTGAATGTGTTCCATATTGATTCTGGATATTCCGAATGTATCGAATATGAAAATTCAATCATAGCAGTTGGGTCCCAAAAACCATTCATTTGCTTCTCATCAAAGAGTGTGATTTTGGGCAATTCATCGTCTAGAAATTTTTGCATTTTTCCATCATCCCATGCAACAAAATCATTTAATGTGATTTTATGCAACTTAGAGGTTCTCAAGGGTTCTGCAAGAGATATTGGAGTATTTTCCCAATGTTCTTTTAATGCGCTCCCCTTTTTTGTTCCACCGTGAGCCTTTATCCATTTGTAAAACGAGTCAATGTTACCAAATACTCCAAAAATGATACTGCGAATCGTCCGCTTGATTCTTTTAATATCCTCATCGGGTTTATTATTGCTGAAAATATTTTTGAATTTATCATCGGAGTCTTGGGAAATGAGGTTCCAATGATTGCTTGGTCGAACACGTAGAAACATTTCATCTTGTGTGGTGATGTGAATGTTTTTCATCGAGTCTTTAATCGCTTTATCAGATAGTTTGTAAACATACTTTAAGATGGCAACGACCTCTCTATTCGCCTCAGATTTCAATGCTCTTGAAGGAACATAATACAATATTTTATGAGAATCTTCTCCATTTTTGAGCATGTTGTAATTTTCAAACAAGCGATTTGCACAAGCCATGTGAAGCAAGGTTGATTTTCCAGTTCCAGGTGGTCCCGCAAAATTACAGAATCCAGATTCTGCTTCATGAAATGTGTTTAATGCATCAATTTGCTCACTTCTGGAATTACGCGTGTTTACCAAGCGAATTTCAATGAATTGATGGGAAATGAGCCTTCGAAACACACCCCACTCCAAAGGATCCTTTCCGTAAAGGTAGTCTGCTGGTAAGAGTTTGCTCATTCTAAATTCTTTCCATCGGGGGTCCGCATTGTTGATACCCGGAGGGTATTGGAGGCTGTCAATGCCTTCTATGGCTTCAAACATCGTTGGCCAATTCTTATGCTGTAACGGTGTTTCAACCTTCTCAATTTCTCTTGCTTCCCAATCATCACCAGCGTTGTACTCCTTTCCAACATGAATTACAATGCCGTAACATCCTCTATCCTCATCCATTAAATCAAATGGATAGGTCAAGGTGGCATAGTGATGATGACCAGAATACTTTTTTGTAGCGATCTTAAATTCACCATCGTAATTTTGAGAGTATTTGTTGTTGTCCAAAAATTCACTAATTGACTGTGTAACACATTTGAAGGCCATTTGACTTTCTTCATCGGTTCTCCGTAAGAGTTCAAGGGTCGGGCGTGAGATGTAGAATCGCCATCTTTTTGTCCCTGCGTTTTTTTCTTTAATGTCTGAACGATGGAATCGTCCTGTCCATATTTTAGGTATTGGGGGGAGCAGACTCATATAACCACCCCTTTCGTCAACACCACTATTCCACTACTTATTGGGTTTTACTTAACAAATTGTTAATCGTTTTTGCCAATTAATGTTCATGCTTTCCAATGGTGACAATAGTACATAAACATCCGACATTTATTCAAATCGTGAAGCAGAAGGGTATCGGACAATTTTCGCTGCTGATACTCACCGTTGTTTTCGGCGGATTGTACATCAATGTCGGCGTTCAGCACTTCACTAATACGGCTTGGTTTGAGCCAATTGTCCCTGCAATTCTTGGTGACGCCGCATTTTG
>Ga0066849_10000527_pt1 | contig 15568 bp, 9 predicted proteins | sample ETNtaG_9_FD_65492 | JGI IMG/M metagenome (GOLD analysis project Ga0066849, IMG submission 65492) | Marine microbial and viral communities from oxygen minimum zone, Eastern Pacific Ocean - ETNP201406SV69 | ecosystem: Environmental > Aquatic > Marine > Oceanic | place: Pacific Ocean: Eastern... | reverse complement strand
AAAGGTATTGCCAATTTATGAAATTGCTCAAAAAGAGGCAAAATTTGGTTCTCATTCAGTCCTTTTTTGACAACTGTGTTTACTTTGATGCCGAGGCCAACTCTTTTTGCTTCCAAAATCCCTTCAATTATATCATTTGGAGTCCACATGTTGTTATCTGCCATACTTTGAAACAATTCATGGTCCATTGCATCAAGGCTAACTGTAACGCGATCTAAACCCGCTTCATGCAGTGTTTTAGCATGTTGAAGTAGTAAAGCCCCATTTGTAGTAAGGGCGATGTCTACTGAATCATTCAAACCACGCAATTGAGATATTAGGCCGACAATGTTCTTTCTAAGTAGAGGCTCACCTCCAGTCAACCTAATCTTTCTCAATCCGAGTGGTAAAATACCACGAACCACTTCAGTAATTTCTTCGTAAGAGAGTAATTCTTTGCGGGGCAAAAATGAATGTTCAGTGTCAAAATGCTCTCTCGGCATGCAATATGTGCATCTAAAGTTACATCGGTCTGTGACCGATATTCGTAAATCGTGAAGGGGCCGACCCCGTAAATCCTTCAACGACATAATACCTCCACTTGCTCCGAGGTTCTTGAATCTGTATTGCAAGGGTTCATGGCGGGAAAGGGGAACAAGAAATTATGGGCGGAGCGTGGGTGAAGCGATGGTCACCCAGCGGTAAGGGCCACACTCAGAGCCTTGTCGGTGCACTGAAGGTCAATCCCGCTCAAGGAATTGAAACCTTAAATTGGATTTTACCACCTTCAAAGAGTCATGCGATTCGCCTCATGACTCTCGCAGCCCAATCTAGGCAAACCATAACTCTGAATGGAATGATGGATGCAGGAGATGATGCGATTTCAATGCGTCGTTGCCTAATTCAAATGGGTGTTAAGTTTGAAGATTTAGACAATAAGGGGGTAATCATTGAGAGTGTATTGAATGCTGATTTTTTGCCGCATGAAGCGACCTCATCTTGGCGGATTCATGGCGTCGGGCCCACGGGCTTAACTCCTCCAATAAGTGTCTTACATGCTGGAAATTCAGGAACTGCATTGAGAATTTTGATGGCACTTGCATCACGCTTCAAGAAGCCAATTATGCTTGATGGAGATGCTTCTTTGAGGTCTCGACCTCATCTGTCCATGATTGAAACTATGAAGGAATTGGGAGTTTCATACTCTTTTGGCCATGATGAAGAAGGTCTACCTCTTCTAGTCGAGGGCCCATGGAATCAAACAGAAACTATCACCGCCGATATTAGTTCTTCAAGCCAACCCGCAACATCATGGTTGCTTGCATCACCTGGTACTCAACAAATGGTCACTATCAATTTCAAAGGAGAACCAGTGTCAAAGCGTCACTCGGAACTTACTTTGCGTATGTGCGGTGAATTTGGGGCTCCCTTTGACGATGAAATGCCCCATCGTCTTGAACCTTGGATTCCTAAATTCCAAAACGAGAGCGTTGATGTTCCTGCAGATATGTCACTTGCCTCTTTTGCATTCCTCGCTGTCAAGGTTCTCAAGATTCCAATTACGTTAGAACAGATTCCCTCACAAAAAGATGCTTTAGGGCACGAAATCCTTCTTGAGGAAGCAGAAATTTTCGGATATCGTGTTGAAGGGAATAAAATTCAAGAAAGTGGTCAAGGCAAAGAAGCGACAATGAATCTTCGAGATTGTAATGATTTGATTACCCCTATAGCGGCAATGATGGCCTTGGGTAAGGGTGGCAGAATAACGGGGGCGGCCCATGCAGCGCACAAAGAAAGCAATCGGATTACTAAGACATGTGAACTTCTCAGTCAATTCGGGCTAAAATGCACAGCTCTTGATGATGGACTGGAAATTATAGGAGGTCAAACTCTAAGAGATCCTCAATCTTTGGTACTGACTCACCAAGATCACCGATTACAGATGACTGCATTTGTCCTCGCACTTGGATGCAAAAGCCCAGTCACCATTGAAGGCAATACATTGCACAGTGTTGCCGACCCTCAAGCGATCAAACGTTGGGTGGACAAAGGGGTTTCAATAGAATCGTTTCTATTTCAGCCAAAATAATCAGCCGTGACGGCCGAAATGATGGTCAAGAGAATCGATTGGAATTCTCAATGATGTAGGCCTTCCATGAACACATGCCCATGGATTTGGTATTCGTCGCATGTCTTCTAATAAGCGTCTCATTTCAGGTAATGTAAGTGATTGATTCGCTTTTACAGCACCTCTACAAGCATTCATGAATGCGATGTGGTCCTTTTTCGCTTCTATTGTTGTCAAAGGCCCATCGCCCCCAGATATGTCCTGTAATAAATCAAGGAAGAAGGGACGAATGTCATCACCTTCAATCAATTGTGGTGAAGCAGTTAGATACCATGTGTCTCCTGTATTTTCAAGATGGAATCCTAATTCATGTAGGCGTGATTGGTTTGCATCAACTACTGCTGATTGTCGTGCATCAAGTTTGAGGTCAAGCCCCTCAAGTCTAGACTGTGCTTCCCATGACTGTCCTGCGTTACGAAGTCGTTCAAAACGTATGCGTTCGTGAAGCGCATGCTGATCGATAAGTAAGAGTTCACCCTCTGCTTGAACAAGAATATAAGAATTTGCAAATTGGGCAAGTGGTTCCATTTCTGGCAGTTCATTTAAGACTCCATCAAGGGGTTTTTCTCTGCTTGGAGATTGTTGTTCTCCTATTCCTGCATAGCGATGAAGGGCGCGTTCAGCCGATGATAATGCGGGAGCAATTGGTTTGTTTTCATTAGTATTAAGCAACTTCTGGCCCAATGGTGAATGCGAAACAGGACGGGGTTTGTCTTTTGCAGCGGCCTCTTCAGCCCGATTCCCCGTCAAATCCAATTGCTCTCCAGCCGCAATAGCCCAGGAAGGTGGTGCGGTTCGAATGCTCGGAGCGGTTCTATTTTTGGTCTCTGAAAGACCAGCAGCCTCATGAAGAATTTCTGATGAATCTATTTCATCGCCCTCTGCCATCAAGTAAGTTTCCACCGACTTAACTTCCTTACCACCCGATAAGCCCCTTAATTCAGGAATTCCTCCCGTTGCATCAGGTTGCGTAGGTATTGATTCCAAAGAATATGCAATGCATCGCTCAAGTCGCTCAAGAACACGCCATGAGTGGCGCAAACGAACCTCTCTCTTAGTTGGATGAACATTGACATCAACCTCTGCAGGTGGGCATGTGAGGTTCAATACAGCAAGCGGGTGTCTTCCTTGCATTAGGCGAGTTTTGTATCCTCTTCTTACAGTTTGAAGAAAAGGACCTGCTGCTACGGGCCTTCCATTGATCAAAATATGGATGTCATCTCCCTTTCCACGGGTAATGTCGGGTGTACTAATCCAACCAGTCCATCGTTCATCACCAGGGGCCTCTTCATCGTCTGAGGGTTGCTTTAGTGTTAACATTTCATTTGCTTGACTTCCAAGAATATCGTATAATCTATCCATCATTTCCTCTGTTGAAGGTACATTGAGCAGAGTCCTACTTTCACTTTTGAGGTGAAATGAAGTTTCTGGATGTGCAAGGGCATGGCTGACAACCACATCAACAATACGAGATGTTTCTGTTTCTGCCCTTCGTTGGAAAGCAAGTCTTGCTGGCGTATTTTGGAAGATATGTTCAACAGTGATTTTTGTTCCTTCTGGAATGCCGATAGGCTCGAGTTCTGCTTTCACACCATCTTCCATCACGATGGTTGCACCTTCCATTCCAGGAGGTCTGCTTGCAATCTCTAAACGAGCAACCATACCGATGCTGGCCAAAGCCTCACCCCGAAATCCAAGTGAATTGATTTCCGCCAAATCTTGTTTTGATTTTAACTTCGAGGTAGCATGCCTGTCAAGGGCTTTGGGGAGGTCTTCGGGATGAATTCCTGTGCCATTGTCTTCAACGATAAGACGGTCAAATCCACCACGTTCTACGGTTATTGTGATGTCCGTGGAATTTGCATCAAGGCTGTTTTCAATCAATTCCTTGACAACTTGAGCAGGCCGCTCAACAACTTCACCAGCAGCAATATGGCCGATTGTCATTTCATCAAGTTGGATAATGCGATTTGGCTTCATGAAGCATCCTCCAAGATTGATTTCAAAACATAGAGTGCATCAAGGGCTTGTCTTGGAGACAACTCATCAATATTGGTTGCATCCAATTTGCTCAAAAGGTCTTCAATATGCTGCGGAAGTGGTTTTTCTTCCGATGTGTCGGAGTTTGACATTGCTGCTGCTGCAAAGTAACCCATCAAACTTGCCTGACCTTGGTCCCTTGATTGTGGTGTGCCTGATTCTCCTGCTTTTGCTCCCTGAGCTTGCTGTTCCAAAAAAGCGAGAAGGTCAGTCGCTCGCTCAACAACGTTTCTTGGCAGCCCCGCTAGAGCAGCAACCTGAACTCCATATGATTCATCACACGGACCGTCAGCAACGGTATGAAGGAATTTGAGGCCCCCTCCAGCATTTGCCACTTGTACATGGACATTGGTTAGGCCACTCACTTGCCCCTCGAGCCCAATCAATTGGTGATAATGGGTTGCGAAAAGAGTACGAGAACCAACTCGTTCGCAGATGTCTTCTGTGACAGACCATGCGATAGAAAGTCCGTCAAAGGTAGAAGTTCCTCTGCCTATTTCATCAAGAAGAATGAGGGATTGAGGGGTGGCTCGTTTCAAAATATGAGCGACTTCTATCATTTCCATCATGAATGTTGAACGTCCTCGTCTTAGGTCGTCACTTGCTCCAACACGAGTAAAAACGCGGTCTACCAAACCTATTTTTGCTTTCTTAGCAGGTACAAAACAGCCAGATTGAGCAAGTATTGTTGTGAGTGCTGCTGTACGAAGATAGGTTGACTTTCCACCCATATTGGGTCCAGTAATCAGCAAGAAATTTCGTTTCTGGGCCATCTTCAAATCGTTTGGAACAAAACCAGATTGAGTTTCCAAAACTGGGTGACGTGCGCCTTCCAGTTTCAGCACATTTTGTTCTACCATTTCAGGACGAGTCCAACCACGTTCTCTACTAACTGAGGCAAAACACTGCAATACATCAATGGAGGCGACTTTTCGTGCAATTTCAGCCAAAGCGGGGGCGTGTTGAATGCAGTAATTCCTTAATTCGAGAAATTTACGGTATTCCAGTTCCTTCAGTTTAGAATCAGCCCCTAGGAGCAAATCATCACGTTCAATGAGTTCTTCAGTTGTGTACCGAGAACCATTCGTCATTTGCTGCTTTCTGCGCCATTCTTCGGGAACTTTACCTTCATGGGACTTTGTCACTTCAATGAACCAACCGATTTGACGGTTCATACGAACTTTTAACGATGGAATTCCCAATTGGTTTCGCAAATCTGCTTCCAGTTGGTTGAACCATGCCTTTCCTTGTGAGGTAACCTCTCTCAATCGGTCAATTTCTTCATCAACTCCCTCTTTCAACAAACCTCCATCTCTCAAACCAAGAGGTAATTCTTCCTTGAGTGTTCCTTGAATGAGAGTTGCCATTTCAGATAAATTTTCCAAATTCGTTGCAAGGTGGCTCAGAAGCGGGTCATCAGCATCCTCGCACCAACGCATTATCGCTGGCATTCGTTCAAGGGCAAGAGCAGTGGCCAAAACATCTCTCGCATTACTTCGACTATAGGAGAGTTGGGTGGAAAGTCGTTCCATGTCTCTCATCCCGTTGAGCGACTGTCGTAGCCCATCCAGTCTGCGTGCTGAACGAGAAAGTGATGCTACTGATTGATGACGTGCATGTATTGCATCCAATGATGCGAGTGGATGAAGTATCCATGTTTTGAGAAGCCTTCTTCCCATCGCAGTTCTGCAACGATTGAGTGTTGAGAGAAGGCTTCCTTCATATTCTCCAGCAAGCGTGGATGTCAATTCCAAATTTTTCAATGTGGTTTGATCAAGGAGCAAATGCCCCTTTTCTTCAACGATTTCAACATCACGAATGGGAACTTCATCTTGGATGTGCACTGTGGAGAGATAATCTGCGGCAAGGCTTGCTGCAGAGAGGGCCATTGGTGCGTGATCCATATCCAAATGGCCAAGGTCGGCTACATTTAGCATTACAGCCAAGCGTTCCTTGCTTCTCTGTTGGGAAGTTTTGTGTTGACTGACCATAACACCCTCTAGATTGAGAAATATCTTGCCAAGTTCATCATTGCTTGCGTCTTTTGGTGATAGAACCCATTCGGTTGGATTCCATCTTTGCAGTTCATCCATTAAGCGAACAAAACGATCATCTCCTTCGTGATTACTTGCCCAAGCTTGGCCTGTTGAGGCGTCCAAAATGCACAATCCTACCGTTGTTTTGTTAAGAACAGTTGCTGCGAGAAGAGAACGTTCTTCGCTTTCAAGCAACCCCTCCTCGTACAAACTCCCAGGTGTGAATACTCTTGTTACTACTCGTTCGAGAAGTTTTGCTCCCTCTCTGAGCGTGTCTTCTTGTTCTGCGACGGTTACCTTGTATCCTGCACGCAACATAGTTCTAAGATGCTCTTCAAGTCCGTGCCAAGGAAAACCCGCCATAGGAGTTGGATTTTCGGCATTCTTATCCCGAGCAGTTAAGGCAAGGCCAAGAATTTCAGATGCAATTTCAGCATCTTCATGAAATAATTCATAAAAATCACCCATTCGGAAGAAAAGTATGGTGTCTGGGTGCTCTTTTTTAATGTCAAAAAACTGGTCCATCATGCCCCTTTTAGCCATACTCTTCACCTCCATTGCTCACGCTAGGGTCAGATGAAGTTGACGAGGGCACATGAAGGTTCTCGCGCTGTCTTGATTCAACAGCGGGTTTTTACGGCCCAGGCGGAATAAAATCAATTGGTTCATTCAAGCCGCATTCTAGAAAGAGCAGTCCATGCCATCATCGACATCAAGAAGGTCCCTCCAAGTAAGAAAAGGAGATTCAAGAAACCTCGGCCGCTCTCTATAGAACCATTTGCTTGTATGTCAATTGACCATTGTGCAGGCTCACCAATAGCATTCATTCCATGGAAGTGAACGAAGTCTCCTTGAGAGCCCCCAGCGGTTGCTGAAATTGGGATTTGTTTGCTAAGTAGGTGTTTCTTAATTTCCCCATCAGACCATTGGGTTATGGTTGATGTTCCTGCTTCGCCGACGAACCAAACGGCCCCTTCTTGGTCAGCCACAGCAATGACTCCTCTAGCGTCTATTTCTTGGTAATCACCTTTTGCATTAATGTGGTAACTATAATCGGTTCCACCGACGATAAGTCCGTTTGGAACAGGTTCTATTGAGTGAAACAACCCCGACGGAAAAGTCTTGACTCTATCCATAACAGGAGTTTGATTTCCACCATCCCATTTGATCCATCCGATTGCAGGTGTTGGTTCGGGGCTAGCAGGGCTCGAACCATCAGTCCCTGAAGTAGTGGTGTGTGTTCCAATTCCAATCCAAACACCAGGGGAGTGCGCTTCAACATGTTGCCACTGAATGCCCGATGTCATTGACATAGGTGCAGTAGGTTTGAGTTCAAATATCCCTCTAAAAGAAGTGTTTTGCCCCTCTTTGGTGAGAAGTAGGAGGTCACCATTCTCCTGTTCTGAAGAATCGTAAATTGCAAATGAACCGTTTTGGTCAGAATATATGTATGTGGTTGCAGTTGTTGATGATAATTCAGTTAATTCATTATTGGCTATTGAAAGCATGATGTCGCCATCATACATTGATTTGAGAAATGTCACGTTTCTACCTTGGTCATTATCATCTGGGCTATACACTAATGTTGCAGAATTATCGCTAGGGTGCTCGGTGAACAGATGGTATCCTGCCTGAGGCGTGTAAACGAGGGCTGTGTAAGAATCATTGGAATCATGGTATTCAATATCCATCACCATTGAGCCTTGATGTTGGGCGCTGATCGGCGTGAGTTGGTCTCCAACGAATTGCTCAGTACCTTCAATTGCAAAAGCCCCGACAAGTACGAATAGAAAGAAGACACCAAGTGCGAGCCATTGATGCTCAGACTCCTCCTCAAGAAGTGCCTTCAACTTACTCGCCATGAACAACGGTAGGGCCATCAGTCCATGAAGGCTTTTATCCTAAAACCGTAACCAAAAATCTTCATTTGAGTGGGAACAGTCAATGCGGAGATATCATAAGGGGAGCATTGGTCGCAAGGTTGCTTGGAGGCATATGTATGGCACGTAAACCAGCAGTAATGTATCGCCGTTTGAAGGGTCCTGCTTATACCCGTCGCAAATACATTGGCGGTGTACCTAACAACCGTATCCATCAATATCACGTCGGAAATCGTGTTGCAGCTGAAACTGGGCAGTTCCCAGTAGTCATTGAATTGCGCTCGGATAACGATGTCCAAATCCGACACACGGCTCTTGAAGCAGCACGTGTTGTATCCAACTCAACCATCCGTAAGGAAGCAGGGTCACAAGGATACTCCCTCCGAATCCACACCTTCCCTCACCACGTATTGCGAGAAAACAAGCAAGCGACTGGTGCAGGTGCAGACCGTGTTTCACAAGGAATGCGATGCGCATTCGGTAAGAATGTTGGAACTGCGGCCCGTGTCAAGCGTGGACAGCGTGTGATTTCGATTCAGGTTCATCCAGAACACTACCTCGCAGCACGAGATGCATTGCGAAAGGCGAGCATGAAGTTCCCTACGCCATGTACTGTGCGCCTAATCCGTGGACACGAGCACCTAAAGGGACTCATTTGAAGAGCGGCTAATTCGCTGAAAGCAGCCCACTGGGTTGTTCTTTCAACGGTTATTCAAAATACATTAGAGAAAGAGCGAAGCATAGGGAGGGATTAGATGCGAATAGTAGTCTTGGATGATGAACGATGCAAACCTAACATGCCCGCCTTTGATTATCTCACAAAATATGCAGGAATGTGTGGAGGAGAATGCATTCAATTTACCGACGATAAATGGAAAATTCTTGAAAGTGCCTGCCCAGTCTGCTTTACAAGAGCAAAATTATGCCCTGGTGATGCTGTAAAAGTCATCAATCTTCCAACTGAATTAGAAACAGATATGATTCATCGGTACAGCCTGAATGGCTTCCGACTATTCAGACTTCCAACTCCAACCAAGGAGAATGTTGTTGGCATACTAGGTCCGAATGGAATGGGTAAATCTACTGCTATCAACGCTCTTTCAGGAAGAACAATTCCAAATTTAGGTGACTGGATGGATTTAGAACCTCAATGGGATTCTGTAATTGAATCATTACCGCGTGGCCAATTGCGTGATTTTTTTGTTGCTGTGCAAGCAGGTAAAATCCGAGTTGCTGTAAAACCTCAAAACGTTGACCGATTGCCAAAGAGGGTTCAAGGTACGGTACGTGATTTATTGTTGAAAGTCGATGAGCGAAAAATAATGTCTCAAACAGCAGAGGAATTAGGTATTGATCACTTGCTTGACAGAACCGTTCAGCAATTGTCAGGTGGCGAATTGCAACGCATGGCTATATGCGCGACTTTACTTCGTGATGTTGATGTGTATTTTTTTGATGAACCATCTTCTTACTTGGATATCTATGAAAGAATGAGAATTGTACGGATTATTCAAAATCTTGCAGAAACAAAAAGAGTCATAGTTATTGAACACGATCTCGCTGTATTGGATGTTTTGGCTGACCTTGTTCACATTGTTTATGGTAAAAAGGGAGCCTTTGGCATTTTTACTCCTGCAAGATCCACTAGAACTGCTATAAATGCCTATTTGGATGGTTATTTGGTAGAAGAGAATGTAAGGATAAGAGATAAACCGATACGCTTTTTGAAACATTATGACCGTGGAGGAAATAGGGGTACTCCTGTAATTCAATGGGGTGGAATTGAGAAGAAAATGGGAGACTTTACCCTAAGCACTGGAGAAGGTGCTGTTCATCGTTCAGAGGTTGTTGGCGTTGTTGGTTCAAATGGGACAGGCAAGTCAACGATGATAAAAATCCTCGCAGGTGAACACGAATACGACGAAGGATGGGTCACAAAAAACGCTACTATCTCCTACAAACCTCAACATATAGATGTTGATATTGACGGTTCTGTTCAACTCTGGCTTGACAGTGAGTTGGGATTAAGATGGCGAAGTGGGGAATTCAATGTGAATGTCATACGTGCGCTAGGAGTTGACCAATTGCTCCCCAAACGAGTCAAGAAATTGTCTGGTGGTGAGCGTCAAGCGGTTTCCATCGCCATTTGTCTTGGAAGAGAAGCCGACCTCTATCTTTTGGATGAACCCTCTGCCCATTTGGATGCAAATGCGAGAATGGAAGCAGCTAAAGCGATTCGCCGAACAATGGAAGCAAATGAAAAATCAGCCTTTGTCATCGACCACGACGTATATTTTATCGACATCGTTTCAGATTCCCTCTTGGTCTTTGAAGGTGAAGGTGGCGTACAAGGTAACGCAACGGGACCGTTTAATTTGAGAGATGGAATGAATCAATTTTTATCCAGTGTGAATGTGACCTTTAGGAGAGACCACGATTCACGCCGTCCTCGAATCAACAAGGGTGACAGTAGAAAAGATCGTGAACAGCGCAACATCGGTGATTACTATTCTTACGATTCTTGAAGAGAAAACAGACTTGATGGTCTTGATGTCTGAGGTGGAATCATGCCGGTAGGAAAACCTCCACTTGGGGGCCCACTGGGCAGGTCACGAAATCGATTATCAGCAAGTGCATTGACAACCTATCTTCGCTGTGAAAAGCAGTGGTTTTTTGCTTACCAAGTTGGTTTGCATGGCCCACTTCGCCCCTCGCAGGTGGCAGGAATAGTGTTGGAAGATGCATTGTGCGAATTGTTCATGATGCACCCTCCTGCGATCTCAACGAAACAAGAACTTCTTGATTGGGTTGAGCCACATATTGTTTCTCAAGCACAAAAGGCGCATCAACGTGGTAAAAACGACTGGGATGAAAGTTTGTGGAGTGAGGTGGATTCATCATGGGATGATGTAGAAGTAGAAACCTTCGTCGACAGAATTCGGAGTGGTTTCAAACTCTTTATGGAAGAAGTTGAGAGATGTTACAATGCCAATGGTGGTCCTTACCTTGAAACTAGAAGAAGTGGTGTGCACCCCTTTTTCGTACCTGAGCCAACATGGGGTAGCATTCCTGTATTCCCTCGTCCAGAAAAAGTTCCAGATGTGGAATTGAGGCAATGGGATGTTGAACAATCAGCATCTTGGTCGGAAGAAGGTCAACCTGTTACTTGGAATGAGGCTTGGGAGTGCGCAAGGCCTTGGGTAAAGGACCCCCGAGTACATCAACCACAACGCCTCTATCATCCAGATGGTTGGGCATCTGGAGAGTTGGACCTAGTTTTACGATGGGATGGAAATGTTCGTATCGTTGACATAAAATCTGGCTCTTCAGAATCATCCTTTGCTTCTTCTCTAGAGCATCAATTGCGATTTTACTCATGGCTTTGGTCTCAAACACATGACGGGCAACTCGTAAGCGGAATGGAGGGTTGGTATCTTTCAGGGGCAGAACGAATATTGTACGACCCACCCAAAGAGGGAGAGATAAAATCTCTATCTGCCACCTATAGTAAGCAACATCAGGCTATGCAAGGTCTAGCAGAAGGCGTGGTCGCCTTTCCATCGGCTCCAGATTCAGCATGCAATGGAGATGCTGCAGGTTGTTACTGGTGTCAAGTATCTCGCGACAAATCATCAAAATGGAATTTACATGAGTCCCTTCAGTGGATTTCAGAACTATCCCCACTCTCTATTTCAGCACCTTACGCACCATTGGAGAGCATACAAGGAAGAGTGTCGGTTAAGGGCACACTTTCGGGAGCATGGGGGCCATTACCCAATCATTTCTCAGAGCCTGTTTTGGGTGCTGTTTTGGTTGGTGGAACTCAACATATTGCTCTTGAAGAAAGCGAACCAGGTTCATTTCCTTCGCTTCATGAAATTGAACACAAAGATGTCCTTGTCCACAATGCATTACCCGGTGTTTGGCGTGATCAACCAAGGTTATATGTCGATGAGATCACCCAAATTCTTTCAGTTGCTGAACTAAATGAAAAAGAACCCATTGAAGTAACTCGTCTCGGCTTACTCCGAACCCGAGCAAATGTGAAGGGTTATGTGTTGTCCATTCGCAAGAGGTCTGGACGTAGAATTGATGGCAAACCTTGGAGTATGGTTGCTTTCATGCTGTGGGATGGTAGCCATGCTGCAGAGGTTGTTGCTTTTGGTAATAGCATCAATCAACGTATCATGAATCTCAAACCAGGCACTATGATTGCCATGACGGGTGTGGAAATTGGGTGGAGGTCTGGATTGCTTCAATTACGAATTGATTCTAGAAAAACTCGTCTCGAACCCACTTTTTTGCGTTGAAGGAGCAGACCGCCAGTCGTGAGAATTGAAAAGGGGTGGACGCGGGTTCATCCACATGCCTGTCCAACTCGCTGACCCCGAGAATGATACCGTTGGGCCCTATTCACGGTTATCTGCGAGTCAGGTAAATGCCTACAGGTCATGCCCGCGGCTATGGTATTACGAGAAAGTCCTCCGATTTCGAATGCCTCAAATCCCCGTGTTATTTGTTGGTCGTGCTGTTGAAGAGGCTGTTTGCAGAGTTTTGAGAGAATCACCTGCTTTGATTCATTGCTCTGCTCCAGCAGATGCCCATGACCCATCTCCAATTGATGAATCGGGCTTGCCAGACCGTTGTGTGAAGCAAGGTTGGCCCTCGCAAAGATTGTTACCTCTTCGGGAGCAGGATATTCCTAAATCAAAACAAGAATTGCATGATTGGGCCATGATTCGCTGTGAGAAACATCTTCCAGTTGCCTTGGAGCGTGTTAGAATTGAATGGGAGGGCGATGATAGAAAGGCCGGTGATTGGAATTCTGTCGACATGAATCGCTGTTTAGAAATGACCAAGGCAGGTCTAAGATTTCACTTGGATGAAGTTGAACGTTGCTTCCTTGGAGAAGGAGGTCCGAAACTCGAATCCTGGCGAAAGGGAGAACGCCCAATCTGGCCTGCACCAGATGGTTTCGCTCTTGATTCCTTTTCCAAAGGTCATCCATTTGCAAATTCAGGTTCGGTGACCTGGTTGGAATGCTGGGAAATCTCTAGGCCATGGTTTGTTGATCCTGATGCTGCCAAATTTTCAATGAACGCCATTCATCCAGAGTATTGGTTTCAAGGTGAATACGACCTTATTTACAGTTGGGATGGCAATATTACTATTGTTGATTTGAAAGCAAGCCTTGGAGCAAACGACCGTTCAGGAGATTATGTCCACCAACTGAGAATGTACGCAATGCTTTGGTACATAACCCATGGTCGCTCTGAAGCGGTCAGTTCACTACAAATTTGGTATTTGGGCCACCCTTCGATTAAAGATATTGAACTTCCAACGATAGATGAATTACATGATATGGAAGATGAATTGAAAGCGATGTGGGTGGATTTGAAACGGGAAATACCAGAACGTGAATCCTGTCCACCAGAACCCTCGCCTATGCGTGGTTTTGCCCCTGGAGGGAAACCAAAAGATCCACCTAAGATGGTTCGTTGCAAACGTTGCGATTGGGAGAGTGTTTGTCCTGCGGGTGAGGGTTCTGATGAACCAGTGCTTGGCGAATCACTCCAATTACCAGGTTTTTCGGGTATGACTCGAATTGATACTATCGGTTCGTTAAATCCACGGGCAAGTATTCGTGGAGAGCTGTTCAGCGTGAGTGTTCCTAAAGGAGATAAACCACCAAAAATACTCGTTCAACAAGGACATTATTTTGCAAATGTCAACATCATTTCACATGATCATAAAGATGGTGGTAAAACATGGCCTGATGGACTAAAAAAGGGAGACCAAGTACTGGTTGAGGATGCCATATTTTCAACCAATTGGAAAGGTGAAATCGTTCTAAAAATTGATCCCTTTGCCCGCATAATTTTGGATGATTCTCCACTTGAAGAATCCCACGACCTTATGGCTTATAATGCGCGAAGGAATGTTGGTGGACGAGTGGTTTACACCTATGAAAAAAGTGGTGTTGGTCGTAACGGGAAAGCATGGCATCGTCGCGGATTGATGTTGATGGATCATACTGGTGCTATGAAAGTAGAAGGATGGTTTGATGATTGGAATAGCCAATATGAAATGGTTGAAACAGGAGATATTGTGGTACTAGCAAATCTTGGATTGGATGCTTGGGCAACTGAGATAAGAGGTGATTATTCCAAAAAATCGCGCCTTCAAATCATTCAACGCTCGCAGCGGTCAACCTCCCGATGAGATGGTCGTAACGAGCAACTTGATATCTTGAGTTAATTTTGTTGAATGTGGCAATACAGTACCTTCGAAACTTACAATGACCATAGATGGAAGTATTTCGCAAGTCACTAGAGCTTGACGAACTGTTGTTCCAGTTTCAAATGAAGCAGAGATTTCAACATCTCTTCCGTGAAAGTGCACTTCCATGTGACGGCTACACATCATCATGCTTATGACGGTCGCGTAGAAGCGATGTGATGGAGCCGAGGTCGCATAGCCCGGTATTGCGGTGGATTCGAAATCCACTGTCCCTTGGACGCGGGGGTTCAAATCCCTCTCTCGGCGCTCCTATGTTTATTATCAATCGGCTTTGAAGGTCTATATTTACATATAGAACGCATCATGAGAAGACGAAATCTCTGAGACGAGGTCGATTTTTTTCTTTGGCGACATCTCTTCTAAGCGGCGCTTCAACCACTCGTTTCCTTCTTCAGGTAGGTTGAGTCCAAGAGAATACCACCGGTCAAGATGTTCAATCATTCTTTGAGATGCGAGTATGTCTCCGCTTGAGCCAACCGTAGTAGTAATTACACAACTCGTATTCATCTCAAATAATGGCCCCATTGAAGCAATTAATGCTGCAACACCTAAAGCACCTCCTTTTGGCTCATTTCGCCTTACATCAATGCCCATTGATTCCATATCAATTCGGTGGCTGGCTGAACTTGCAACCATGAAGGTATCTTTGCGATCTGGTGAATCTATCATTCCAGCAAGCACGACAACATCACGAACCCCTTGTTCTTGGAAAAATAGCATCAATTCCTCTGCCATTTGACTTTGAGCATTGGAATCATTTGGCTGGGATGGCCCCGTTAGGGTTATGAGATGTGAGCCACCTTCAGTTTTTATCTTTGAAAGGGTTAGATGAGGGGGTGAAAGTAAACCATCTTCGTCCAATTTGGCAAGAGGTGGAAGTCCAGATGGATGCAAACGAGCGATGACCTCAGTGGGGTTCAGTTTCCAAAGACTTTCAAGTGCAACCTTTCCAACATTACCCACTCCTGGGAATGCAAGAAGCACCATGTCGTTATTGCCTATTGATGATGCCCCATTTCTCCATTCAATCCTCATGGTCATGAACACGAGAACGAGTCAACACGCGCTATAATGTTTGAGTATTGAGCGAGGTCACCCAATGCTGTTTATGGGCTCAAATTAATCGCCGCTCACTCTTCTTCTGAGCGTTCAATCATAGCACTCAAAGAGGGAAGAGTTGGAAGCGTTTCACTCCAAGCTGAATC
>Ga0066849_10000522_pt1 | contig 15613 bp, 23 predicted proteins | sample ETNtaG_9_FD_65492 | JGI IMG/M metagenome (GOLD analysis project Ga0066849, IMG submission 65492) | Marine microbial and viral communities from oxygen minimum zone, Eastern Pacific Ocean - ETNP201406SV69 | ecosystem: Environmental > Aquatic > Marine > Oceanic | place: Pacific Ocean: Eastern... | reverse complement strand
AATCTATAACAACGAACTCTATCCAATGAAGGTTTATACTTATCTAATGCACCCTTTGTTCCAGGTCCAAATCCACCATCTACTTTTAAGTCACCACCTTTACCATTGATTGCTCGTTGTAATACCTTTACGGCAGTTCCTCTACCTTGATTCACACACATATCAAAAAAGATATGTTTCAAATCATCTGGTAAATCATCTACCTTATTTTTATCCCAATAATCTTTCTTATAGATTTCCTTAGCACCTTCTTTAGTAAGATTCTTTATATCTACATCGGGATAGAATCTCTTTGCTATTCCAAAATTAGTCTCACCGCCCAAATCTGTCGGGTCGTGAACATAACCACCTTCGTGGTGTAATGTGATTTCTATAATTTCATCAAAATTAGTCAACATATTATTTCTCCTATACTACCATCCACCAAGCGGCGGCTATTTCAACAAACAAGTCTGTTGCGGTATTCCATGCCCATTTCTCTTTAGTACCATAGGTTTCTTCTGTACCTTCTACGAAGTATTCAAAGATTTCCCATGCTACTCCAATGATTACTACCCACATTACTGCCCAAAAATCAGTAGAACCTAACCATTGAGCTACCTTGGCTATAAATAGACCTGCTGCTAAATGATATGATGTCCACCCATCGAGTGCACCACTATTTACTTGCCATTGATAAAATTTTGCTAAGGGATTGTTCATATTATTTTCCTCCTGTACATTTGATTACACCACTTGATTTCTTATTAGTTTTACTTGATTTAAACCAAAAATCAACTACCTTACCAAATGATGCTAAAAAACCACCCACGATAATGTTCATCAAATCTCTGAATTTATCATCTAAGGTGCCGTGAAATAATAACCAAATAATCCATATGAATAGACCAAATATTGCTACTGTAATTGTGAACTGCATCCAATCGGGTAGTCCATCTCCACCATGTACATTATCTGGTCCTGTTGGTAAATCAGCCATAATAACTCTCCGTTTTATATTCAACTATAAATATAAATGAAATGAATTATAGACTAACTTCTATACCGATTTTTCCTTTGTAGAATTCCTTACCCTGAAGTTTAGATACTTCTCCGAGATTATATAATTTGATTTTATCTGTAAGTTTCCAAGATATTTTGAACTTATCTTCAAATTCAAAGTTCTCTAAGTGTGTATCACCATTCTCATCGGGTGGTAAATATCCATCAAATGTAACTTCTACTTCTACCTTATCATTGTAATATTTCTTTTTCTTCTTCATACCCACAGACATAAAGGTTTCAAAGTTTCTACTGAATACATCGTCATCATCATTACGACTCGTAAATCCATATGATATGTCCTTCCAACTTCTTCTCCAATCAAGTTTAAAGTATTTAACTCCTTGACTCTCCTTGTTCATATATTCTGGTTTAAAATAAACCCCATCTTCAAGTTTTACCCAATATAATTCATCAACATAATACTCACCGAGTTCTCTTTCCCATTGTCTATTAATATAATATGAATCATGACTTAATCCAACACTAACTTCATAGTCATCTGGATTTGGCTGTACATTTGGTGTCCTTATTGCAAATGAACTGAATAATATTACACCTGATAATAGACTATCTAATACCATTATTTCTTCTTCCTTGTATTTCGTGGTTTATAATATCGTTTTTTTCTTGGTGTTGGTTTTCGTCTTGGTTTATTTAACCTTTCAATTTCTTCTTTAAGTAATTCTCGTTGAACTCTTAAATCATAAATTTCATTCTGTTGGTCCTCAAATTTACCAGCACTAACAAGTGAAATACCAAGTATCCCACCTATTGAACCTATAATTATTCCTACTAACACCCATAACACTTCTGTCATTTTTTATCTCCATTCTTTTTCTTCTTTTGCTTTTTAACTTCTTTGGCAAGTGTTTGAGAACTACTAACAAGTGCCTGATGGCCCAATTCTTCTTTCTCATCATCCAATAGCGTACTTTTCTCATTGACAAATACTACACTGCCACTTTCTTGTGATGGATTCTTATCGTAATCCATTTTCATTGCGATTGCTTCGGCTTCGATTTCAGCCGCTAACATAATCAACTCCTTCTCTTGTTCGGGAGTTAGTTTATCTTTTTTACCCATAACCTTTTCTTTATCTTATTTATTTAAACATTTTAGAAATCTTCTCGTAACTCGTCTTATGATATGTGGTTTATTATGATTTCTAGCAAACATTAGAATAGCTTGACTCCGCACAATTGATTCTTGTCGTTCACTCATTATTTTCTCCTATATTAAAACTTTAGTTCATCATCTATTATTTCTTTATCTTCTTCCCACCACCTATATTTCATCTTATCCATTTGTCTGTTCTGTAATGACGCTTTGAATTGAATATCATATTCCTTTTCCGACATTACTTTCCACAATTTATTAAACTCTTTTTTTTCTATATTCTTAATACCCAAAAAATAAGTTTTTGCACCACTTAACCCTACATTACTAGCAAGGTCAGCTGTGGTGATGATATTATCATACTTATCCACCAACACATATTTCACATTACTCTCCTAATTTAATACAATATAAAATACCTCATCTATTATTTCATATTCATTATTCCAAAAATACATTCTAATAGTCATAGTATCCCCAACCATAGTTTGAACTGGTGCTATCATTGTATTGACTTCTCCATCTGAATTACTATAACTACAGCAATTAATCGTGGGAACTTCCATTCCATTGAATCCCGTTATATATGATGTATCTATTGACACATACATTCCATTGTCATCAAAGTTTCTATTGACAATATACCCTAATGTATCTCCGAGATACCACATCAAATCAGATTCCCATTGAACTCTCAACACCTCAAGTGGAATATCATTTACATAAGCTGTTCCACTAATTCTCTGTGTTGTTTGCCAACTTTCACCTAATTCTAAATGATAATATCCATTCTCATCTTGGACTAATGGATATTCATTGTTTAACCCTGTATCAAGTTCTATTCTTATTACATCTGGTTCTCTTGGTTCAAATGTAGATGTTGAATCTGAACATCCAATTAAAAATATTAATAAACTACCTACTATTCCCCTGTTCATTTCTTGACTTCCTCTTCTTTTTTTGCCATTGCTTTTTTGTTGGTTTACTATTTTTTTCCTCATTCATCTGTTTCCAAGTTTTCTTTTTCTTGGTTTTCTTAGTTATCCTACGAGTTGTTTGATTATGAAAATCTTCTTCATATTCATCATAGTGTTTCCAATCGGTCATTATAGTTCTCCGTTGTGTACGATCTTACGAAATAGCGCAATAAAAGTCAAGAACTTTTTATCTTAAATTTAGATAAAATATCCATGAATTCTGTAAGGGTGTACGATTTCTTAGTATCATCAAGAATCTTGATGGTTTCGAGCAATTCAGGTTGTTGATTAACAATGTTGTTCAAGGCTACCATACCTTGTCCCGTATAAAACATACCAAAACTTTCTTCTCCTAAAACATTTGAGTCAAAATAAACATCTTTTTCGGAATCATCTTCCAATAATAAATAGTAAGTCATTGAATTTTATTCGTTTAAAAACCTCTCAGTTTCAACAAAATCTTCAACATATTGTTGTAATGTTCTTGTTGGATTCCACCCAAGTAAATCACGAGCATGAGTATCAGTACATAAACTTTCCCTCATCTCACCATCTCGTTTAGGTATAGACTTGGTAGGATAATCACCAAACCAACCAGTCAAATCATTAATAGAACAATTCTTACCCGTACCCAACTCAAATTCTTCACACTCTTTAAAATACTCTTTTGATGATCTAAATAACCCATCCACAATATCTTCCACATGAGTAAAATCTCGTCTTTGTTCTCCATCCCAAGTAATTGTCAATGGTTCTCCATTTTTATATTGTCTTTCAAATATTCCAACAACCGTACAATACTCACCTTCTGTTTCTTGATGTGGCCCGTATACATTATAAAATCTACAAATGTTTATTGGTAACTTATAAATCTCTGAATACATTCTACATAACTCTGTACCATTATATTTCGTAAATGTATATGGATTGGCATATTTGTTTCCGTGAACTGAACTTGAATCTGCATAGACTACGGGTATATTCTTCTTTCGTGCCAACTCTAATATATGTAATGTACTCACTACATTAGAATTAAATGTATTAACTGGGTCATCAAATGATGGTTGTATTCTTGGTAGAGCTGCCAAATGAAATATTACATCATACTCATCATCTCTCCAAGACGGATAGGTGCCGTGGTCTACATAAATACCAAGAGTATGTTGACTTGATAAATCATAATCATAATATCTAACATCCTTTTGATGATTTTCTTTTTTTCCAGTAGAATAGTTATCTACTACTGAAACTTCGTATCCTTCTCCCAACAACCTTTTACATAAGTTAGTACCGATAAAACCAGCACCTCCTGTTACTAAAGCTTTCATTTTAATTCCTCTAATATTTGTTTTTTAAATTCTACTATTCCATCTGCAAGATTCTTTTCCCAATCCTCGTGAGCCTGTTCATCAGCCCCATCAGTAATATATTTGAATGATATAAATGGAACATCATAAGTATAACATACCTTGGCCAATGCGTATGCTTCCATATCCACCACCTCACCATAGTATTGTGTTTTATCTTCAGCAAAATTATCACCCGTACCACAAGTGGCATTTCTACCAATAGGATTAAATTCTACATTTTGCTGTTGTATGACAAAAGGTGGATCTTGTTCGAATGGTGTTTCACCTCTCATAAACCCAAGACCTGTAACATCCATATCTCTCTGAATGAATTTAGTACAATCTACTAATTGTTTCTTCTTTATCTTTCTACTACCCGCCGTTCCATAGTTGATAACAAGTTTTGGCATCGGTGGTAGATAATGTAGATGTGCCTTCTGTAACACCTTTGTTAATTCTAAGGTAGCATTTACTTTACCAACTCCAGTATATAAAACATTCCAATCTTCTAATTGACCTTGTGTTTCTACTTCAAGTGCAGATACAATCAGTATATCTTTTTTACTAATCTCTACCATTCCAAACTTCATTAATCTCTTTACGAGTTAAACCCCGTTTCTTAAATACTTCACTTCTTGTCATATAAGTCATTGGAACATCTGATAGATTATAATCTCTACCATAGATATCCACAAATAACTTTTCTTGAAACCATTCTTTTTTACTCATAACTTATTAAACTCCTCACTTTGAAATTAAGGCCAACTATCGTTGGAACATATTTTAAATCTATTAATACCAAATTATCTTTAATATCATAACCAGCCTTTTCTGCCAATTTATTAGTGCAAAGTAGAGTTCCTCCTGTTGCGAGAACATCATCCACTATCACGGCCGTTCCGTGGCCACCCTTCATCTCTAATGTACTGGCTCCATACTCTAATGTATAACTCTCACTCACTACTGGTGGGGGCAATTTACCCTTCTTCCGACACAACACAACACCACCACCGAAGTATGTGGCCAGTGCTGATGCAAATAGAAATCCACGAGCGTCTATACCAATCCAATAATCTGGTATCTTACCAACTAAATCACCCATCTCTGCAATGGCTGACCTAAAGGTTTCTTGGTCTGCCAGTAATGGTGATATATCTTTAAAACTGACTCCTTGAATTGGAAAGTCAGGTACTTCTGTAACATAATCTTTATACGACATTTATCAATCCTTTTTCATAAGTATCAAGTGATCTTATAGAAACTCTAAATATTTCCAGTTCCATCTGACCTACTTCACCGCTTTCTTGAAGTATCTCTGATAAGTTCACTAATATCTGAAAATTCTGTGGTGTTAAAAACCTACAATCAAACTGAAGAATCACATTATTTTTTGGTTCGATATGGTCGGAATGGATTTTCTTTTTCAAATCAAATTGAGTATTTGGTTGTTCTTCCTCGATATATTTATTCACTCCATATCCTTTGTGTCCAACCCAATCACCATAGATATCCGAACACCAAGGTTCTAATTCTTTTAACATATCATTATTACAATTTTCCACTACAAACCCTACATCATATTTCGGTGGAACTATTGGATGTAATAGTTCATCGTGTTTTACCATATGTCCCCACTTACGAATGAAGTTTCTCGTGGAACGAAGATTTTGTGCTAACCACTCTGATGATTCTCTACCTTTCATAAAGACTTGACCTGCTGGATTTCTAAGTGCACCATCTTTAAATCTTGAACCTCTACAAGTCATATGATAAACATAACCTTCCCAAGTCTGAATTAATTCATAACCAGCCAATTTAAATCTATTGAATATATCCGAGTCCTCTTTTGATTGTGGGGCGTATAACGGGTCGTGTCCACCAATACTCGTAAAGTCATCTTTGTATATAGCCCACGGGGCAAATATACCATTAGTAATCTTATCCTCTGGCATTCCTTCCCAAGTCTGATTGATAAAATTTATTAATCCTTGTTCATCAAATTCTTCAGGTTCTATTCCAAAATCTTGTAAAACCTTTTCTGGTCCATCAGGATGTAGTGGTGGTTCTATTCGAGTTGCACTTACTACCTTACCTCGTTCTAAATGTTTTAGTATCTCTGTATCTAAGTTAGGACAGGCGTACATATCAGCGTGATATATCATCACAATATCGTTTGTTGCCATATCTACTAATGTATCATATAGTATCGTATGTCCTAATCTTGTAGGACCTTCGTTTCTATGTATCTTTACATTCGGGTCTTTCTCTTTAATCTCATTCATCCATTCCCAAGTACCATCATCTGAGAAATCATCGGCCCAACATATCTCGTGTCTATATCCTAAATTCTTTCTTATACTATTATACGACCACTTTAAATACTTTAAATTGTTTCTACTCGGTTGTATAAAACTTATTACTTTATCACTCATTATAACATTCCAAATACTTTATTCATATGTTCTAAAAATACTTTTTCACTATATAATTCTTTCCATAACTCTTGACTCTGATTACTACACTCTTGGTAGAATCCATCATCATTCTTTAACTTCTCTGCTATCTTTCTTGCTGATTCTACATCTTCATTCTTCACAGATGTTAGTGGATGTAAATCTCTTTGAGTATCTACTTGTTCATAACCAATACAAGGTATTCCGTGAAATGCACAATTCATATTGAATGTTCCAGCTCCTACGGTTGGCATCAAATGAACTCCAACATGAAATTGACTAAGTGCATCTATCCATTCTCTCCATTGATAATATGGTAAATACTTTATATCTTCTATCGAATCCTCTAATGTCTGTTTCCTACCCATACTAACAGAGGCTATATCATACTCTGGTTGAAATACCTTTCCTACTATATAACTATCAAACCCACCATACCAATGAACAAAATTTCCGCCTAAAATAACAACATTACCCCACTCACTTCTTTGAACAACATCATCTGTAATCATCAAACTCGGTATTGTTTCTATTGGTTTATCACCACCAACTAATCCTCTAAAATATGGAATGTCCGACCTATTCTCTGTAAGTATTCCATCAACATCCATCAACACATTATAGTGCCAGAATTGTTGATGTATTGGTAAGTCGTGGAATATCCAATTAGGTCCTTCTTGCATAAACCAAACCTTTTTACCAACTCGTCTTGCCTTCTGTACTATATCTATATTATATAAACCATCTCTATCTTGTTGAGTTTTTGGAATCAATAAAACCACATGGTCATATTCTTCTGAAATCTTATCTACATCATATAGTGAGTAATGGTCGGCTTCTAATGCACACATTTGTGCAAATTCTGTTCTCATATTTGGATGATTTCTTGGTATTTTACCAGTAAATCCCATTTGTGATAGAAATGCTATTTTCATTTATATAACTCCTTATATATTCGTTCCATCCAATATGCTTGGTCCCTATTTAGTTTATTTGGTGGTATTGCATTAAACTGATAAATCCATCCAGAATTATATAAATTTGTTAGTTCATCCTTCCACCAATTCCAAGTCGGGTCAGTATAAATTAAATTCTTTCTATGAATATCCATTATAGAATACTGATAAGGAAGGAAATTTACATCCACTCCAAACTTCTTTGTTAATAAATTAATAAGTGGTTGGTCACTCCCACATTTTACAATATTGTATGATTGAATAACTTGGTCTTTATGTTCCCAATACCAATCAACCACTTTCTTTAAAAAATCTCTATGTTTCCCATTCAATATAACGAAACAAGTCTGAAAGAAATCTGAACTCATCTTGTAGTAATCACAATCAAAGAACAATCGAGAATATCCGTGAATTGCTCTATTCACCCATTCGTAATCTCCGTTACATAATGATGATGAAAACTCGTGATTTGTTTCCAAGAAAAAGTTAGGACAATCAGGATGTATAACTGAATCAGCATCACATAATAATACTTGGTCATAATCAATACCATTCTTTTCTAATATCTCTAATACATACCATCTTTGCCAAGTGATGACCATTTCACTTTCGGGTACTAAAAGTTCATCCATCAAGAAAAATTCTACATCGTGTTTCTCACACCATTGTTTCCAAGAATCTACTCCATACTTATAACCTTTAGTCCTATCGGCCCTTCCGATACCACTTTTATTAATTGCCTCTTTTCTTTCAATCCAAGGTATAACTACAACATTTTTCATATATCAAATCCTCTATCTTCTGCTGATTCACATCCACCTTTATTACATTTTCTACACATCCTAAGTAAATCTCTACGACCTTTCTTTAATGTATCTCTGTAATGTTGATATGAACTATTTGTCCATACATCTTCTATACTTGTTTCTAAAACATTTCCATGTACAACTTTATATTCCCAATCACAACAACACAATAATGCCTCTCCATCCCATTTTACATACATTTGAGTAGATGGAAATCTACAATCTTTTTGTGGTACTGGTATATCAGGATTTACATTAACAAGTCCACCTCTGTTCCAATATGTATGTGGTGCATAATGAGTATGTTTATTTTTCTCTCCTCTTTTTACCTGAGTCACATTGTAATTGGAAGATATTATACAAAAGAAATTTTTATTATTCCGAAATGGTTCAATAACTCTAATCATTTTAGTTGCATTTTCGTCATCAAAATAATCATCAACCTGTAACCTATTTAATCCAACAGATACCATTTCACTCAATAATTCTCTTGTTAATCCAGTACCATTAGTATCCATATGAATATAACAATCAGGTAAATATTCTCTTGCTATTTTAATAAATTCAACTATTCTTTTTTTATCAACTAAAGGTTCGTTCATCAGATAAGGTGAGAATCTACCCTTATACCCTAAACTAGCCAAATCTTTAACTATCTTAGTATAATTTTCAACAGACATTTTATTATAAGGAATACCTTTTTTCTTATCATCTATCCTGTCATATATGAGATAATGATTAGGACAAAAATCACATTTTAAATTGCAAAATTCTATTGTTTGTATTTGTATACTATCAAAAAGTTCAATATCATCTTTTACAAAAATAGGATCACTACTACATTTTTGTGCTCCTTTTCCTGTTACCATTATTCTTGGTTCAAGATATTCCATTATTTTTTCCCTGTATGTGCACCCATATTTAAAAAATATTTATTATTTCGTGAATCACCTTGAATATAACTAAACTTCAATTTATTTTTCCATGCAATATAATTAAAACTCAATTGTTCTCTCTTACTATTATACTTTAACTCAACCCAATGATCCTCCATAGAATCAACTACATCCTGTTCGTTATGTCGTCTTAAAACTTCCATCTGAACTACCAATCCATTATGTTCTGGATACCCTTCATCATTATATTTTGCCATTTGATTGGCTATTAGTTCAGGATTATCTTTATAGTTTCCACCATTCTTAACACCCAAATCTAAAATCGTAGAACCTTCTTGATAAATACAATCTCTTGGGTCTAATTGATTTTGTGAATGGTCGTAGGTTGCATAATTACAACCATCAAGATGACCTAACAATTCATTCACATCACCTCTGACTTTTATATTACCATCAATCCAAAAACTATATTCGTAATCAGGAAATAACCTATGAGCTAATAACTTATGTTTACGAGCTGTTCTCGTATTGTCTGTATAAAGTGGAAGTGTTTTTCTAATCTCCCAAGTATCTGATTTTAAATCTCTATCAGTAAAACAGACGAACTCCCAACCTTCGGGTTTATAATCTGGCTCTACTAATGTATCGTAACCACCAATGATTGCAGTATAGATAACTTTACTCATCTACTATAGCTCTACCTTTTAATTCTTCCCAATCTCTTTCGGGTCTTACTTTCAAATTGGTTTCCCATGCCGCTCTCAATACTCCCATATCAACTCCAACACTTTCACCATAGTTTATTAATGCCTGTATATCCTTTGGAAAACAACTACCACCAAACCCATACTTACCATCATGTCCTGGTACATCTAAATGAGAATGTCCTATTCTACCATCTCGAACAAATCCCTCTATGGCTTCATCCCAAACTGCACCACACTTATCAGCCAATAATTTCATATCATTTAGGAATGATATTTTCGTACAGAAAAAAGTGTTAGTCATATATTTTATAAGTTCTGCTGTTTCAAAGTTAGTCTCTACTATTGAGATTGAATTTCCAAATCTTTCTCTAAATAATTCACTAACTTCAATCACATCATCAGAACTCCCACCGAGTATAAATCTCGTCTGATTAATAAAATCAAAATTTGCTGACCTCTCAGTTAGAAATTCTGGATTAAATACTAATCTCAAGTTAGGAAATCTATCTTGTAATTTTCTCGTTGAACCAGGTGTTACTGTAGACCTAAGTAAAATTATACTATTAGAATCATACTGACTTATATCATTTAAGGCTTCTTCTACTATATCTAAATTTATAGTACCATCTAAATTAGATGGTGTTGGTACTGATAAAAATATTATATCACTTCCTACTACAACTTCTTCGAGTGTATGTGTTGATTTATTCGGGTCTTTATCATATACCTTTACATCTGCATCTACACCAACACTTGGTGAAAATCCAAATTGTACAGCAGTTCCTACAAATCCCTTACCTACTATTCCAATTTTTTTATCTATCTTCATTTAACCTGTTCCCATCCATGTTGCACCCCCTGGTGTATAATAATGTTTAACTTCTAATTTGGGATTATATACTATCTCAAACCCGTGTTTGTCTATTTGTTCATTTGCCCAATATCTATCCTCTTTACCACTATAATGATCATCAAATGGATATTTATCTAATTGTTCTCTTCTAAACATAGAAAATGCATTATGAAAGAAAAATCTATCTTCTGATTCACAGTAATAATCTATCTCTTGTTCATGTCCAAAATTAGACCACATATATCTTCTTGATATTTTCTTACCATCCCATATTGGTGTTTGTTTCCCCCAAACGGCACCTACATTAACATCATCCAAAAGATTCTTTAAAATATCAAAATCAAATTTTACTATCTCACAATGTGCAGAAATTATAATAATATAATCTTGAGTACACTTTTCAACTCCAAGATTTAATGCCTTTCCTGGTGTATAATCATTTTTAGACATTTCAACTTTGATTAAATCATGATATTCAAACCTATTAACAATCGGTATAGTATTATCAGTAGATTCATTGTCAACTATTACTATTTCTGGTTTACCAAGAAAATCAGTAATAGACTGAATACAATGTCCAATATATCTTTCTTCGTTTTTTGCTCTAACTATAACACTAACCATTAAATCGTCCTGTCATTATATCTCTTGCCTCTTGTTCACATTCTAAATATCCTTCACCATGACTAACATTCATTTCTTCCCTCTTATTAATATAATCAGATAACTCTCTTAGCTCGTGTGGTAATATAGCAAACTTATTATCACGGCCGGGTAAACTTTGGTCAAGAGTAAAGTGTTTTTCTATTACACACGGATTATATTCTAATGATATTTTTGCCCCCTCTATACCAAATGTATGGTCACTATAACCTACCTTTGGAAAAAACATTTTCAATGTTTTAATTCTTGGCAAATTACAATTACTATAAGAAAGTGGATATGATGAAATACAATGTAATATTATGAATTTTGAATTATCAAGTGGTCTCAAAGAATCTCTAATTTCATCTACAGAAGATGTTCCCGTTGAAAGATATATTTTATCAAAATGATAATAACAAAATGTTATAAGTTCTATATTACGAGATTCAAAACTGGCAATCTTTACAGATGAAACTCCCAAATCAGATAGTAATTCTGCATCTTGAATAGAAAATACTGATGATAAAAATTCTATACCTAACCCATCTGAATATGCCTTTAATTGTTGATGGTCATTCTCTGATAATTCTGCCTTCTTATAAATTTCTGTCCTACCATCTTCATCCCAAGGTCCTGGTTTGAGTCTACTAACTGACCAAGTTTGAAACTTAACTATGTCTGCTCCATTTTCTTTTGAAGCGTGAATCATTTCTTTTGCGAGTGACATATCACCCATATGATTCCAACCTATTTCTGATATTATTTTTGTTCTACTCATGTCCTATAATTCCCTCAAAGACTTCATCTCTAGCTTTCAGTCTTTTTTTAATTGTTAAATAATTTAATAATTTCTTAGTAGTAGTTATTGACTGATTATAATGATCTGATACAATTGGTTTATAATTCTCTACCGAATCCATAAAGTAACGAACTGAAGATTTCAATGAATCATTATAATATTCCTTAGAACTATCAAATATATCTAAACATATATAGTCTGGTGGTCTAAACATACCATTTTCATCAACCGAATCTCGTGGCGTCTGTAAGGTTACTTTACCATCAAGTAATTCTAATATTCCATTATCAAATAAAAGAGTTACTTGATTTCTAAATGGTGCAGCATAAGATAAAAAAACTTTACCATCACATAAATCAGTATTGACATCTAAGGTTGCAGTATCAGGTAATTTATCTGAAACTACCGAATCAGTCTTGATATTAATGTTAGATATATTTCCACATAAATATCCAATCAAATCTATATAATGAATTCCTAAATTACCAACTATACTTGAAAATAAATTATCATTATTAAATCTCCAATTATCTTTAAATGAATCTTTAAATGCTAATCCATGTGTACTTACACAATTTATATTTAATAACTTACCCAATTCTTCAGTATCTATATATTCCTTGGCTCTCTTAACCAAAGAAGAAAACCTATAATTAAAATTAAAATACAATTTCCCATTGGAAAATTTTTCTAATTTATGTAAATCTTCTAAATTAGTAACTGGTGGCTTTTCACAAAATATATATTTATCATATCCGTTTAATTTATCTATCCACTCAATATGAGTTTCATTTGGTGATGAAATAAAATATACATCAGATTCTTCTAAACTATCAGTATGATGATTGTAATTAACTACATTATTGTAACCAAGCTCATTTAAAACACCCTTCAATCTCAATGAATGATTCTTATAACCAATTATAGTAATCTTCATGCCGATATACATCTCTTACATGGTTCATACTCACTTCTCTGTTCATTCAAATGTTTTTTTCTAAAAGTCTTATAATATTCTGAATTCCATATTTCAGAAATACTAAGTTCGTTTGCATTCCAATTACTCAATACAGATTTATAATCATAATCACAAGGATTAACTTTACCATCCCACCACACAAATAACCTTCTCCACAATTCCGTACAGGGTGCCTTTATATCATTAATGGGATTTTCATATGAACTTTCCCAAGGAGTATAATTCGTAAACGCCACTACATCTGCATAAGGTGACCATGCATCTACCATATCATCTACATTCTGAATATCATTTACCTTTACTCCTGATATTCTTGTTACTAATCTTGATGTTGGGTATTCCTTTTCTCTAATCTCATTGAACCTCTCAACATTCTTCAATGTCTTTTCAAATTTACCATTCACCCTGAGTTTTTCATACAACTCTTTATCAGCCGCATCTATTGAAAGTGCCAATGTTTGAACATCATTAGATAATATTGTATGAATTAGTTTATCAGTTAATAAAGAAGCGTTACTATTAACCTTTACTGCAAGAAATTTACCATTCATATACTCTAACATCTCACCAAGTTGTTTATGTAATGTTGGTTCTCCTCTTGACGCCAATGTTATAGATTCTACATTACCCTCAAGTTCATCAATTACTTTCTTGAATAAATCCAAATCCATATAACCCATATAACCAGAATCTTTATTACTAAATGTTCTATCTGCCTGATAACAAAATACACATCTAAAATTACAAACTGATACAGGTTCTATTTGGACACAAGGTGGATAGTCATCAAATATTTTTAACACGGGATATAAATTATATTTATATCTATAAACCAAATATCTAAACAATTCCCAATCGTGTATAGTCTCAAATTCTACTAATTCATGACCTGATAAAACATGCTCATCTTCTGCTATTGGTTTACCTTCTAATTTATTTTTATATCCATTAATAATCTTAGAAACTAATTCTTTATGAGTATTAGATAAATCTTTATAGAATGATGTATTGGTCATTCTCAAAATTCTATTATATACAGCAGTATCTTCTTTGGTAAAGGCAGAAATACCAAGATTATCTGACTTAAATCCCTTCTGTTTTATTTTTGGTCTAACTGTAATTAATGAACTTGTCATTTCTTAAACTTCCTTGCTGCCCACAAATAGGCCTTTGTTTGTCCTTCAATAGTCATCCCACCAATATGTGGTGTTATAACTACATTATTATTTGGATTGATTGAAAACTCTACTAACTTACTATTATCAATGTCACCAAACTCATCTTTGATTACATCCGTTCCATAACCTTTTAGATGACCACTTTTAATTGATTTAATTATTGCATCCTCATCAACTAACTCACCTCTTGCCGTATTTATCAAGTAACTTCCCTCTTTCATATAAGATAAGAATTCTTCATCTACCATACCACGAGTTTCATCCGTAACATGAGTATGTAAAAAAATCACATCTGACTCATCTAATAAAGTATTTAACTCTACTTTCTTTTCACACGGATCTATCTCAGACACATAAGGATCATTTATTAAAACTTCACCCGTTCCCCAACCATCAAATAACCGACACATAATTTTACCAAGTCTACCATACCCAATCACTCCAATAGTTTTACCTTTAATTTGGTGTCCAACATATGGTTCGTAATCCCAATTACCATCCCTTACTGAATGGAAAGACTTTGGTATATTTCTCATCAACGACATCATCAAACCAAATGCTAATTCTGATGTTGATGGTAGGTCATTTATTAATGCATAATCTTCTTTTAGTGACCACACATCTATTTTATTGTTTTTACAATAATCTATATCTATATGATTGAGTCCTGTTGATACGGTATTTATAACTTCTAAAAAACCAAATTGTAAAACCTCTTTATCCAATATAAAATTTTGTTTATTTGGATTCGTAAATAAATATCTAGCACCGCTCTTATCTAACAATATTTTTAGCTTTTGTTTTGTGATATTTGGCTCATAAATAAATTCACTATCACGGGCGGCCAGGGCATCA
>Ga0066849_10000521_pt1 | contig 15640 bp, 14 predicted proteins | sample ETNtaG_9_FD_65492 | JGI IMG/M metagenome (GOLD analysis project Ga0066849, IMG submission 65492) | Marine microbial and viral communities from oxygen minimum zone, Eastern Pacific Ocean - ETNP201406SV69 | ecosystem: Environmental > Aquatic > Marine > Oceanic | place: Pacific Ocean: Eastern... | reverse complement strand
AACTCCATGATATTATTTTTGTCAAATTTCTTACTGTTTTTAGCATTAATAATTACCTTGCAAACTGGACTTTCATATACTCTTGCAACTTTTAAACGATAATTAAAAAAAATTATTTAAAATTAACCTTGGGTTATTAACATATTTAATGGCTATGTTAGATAGAATATATATATGAAAATTGCAGTTGTTAGTGGAGGCTTTGATCCAATTCATTCTGGCCATATTGCATATTTAAAATCAGCATCTGAGGGTGCCGACAAATTAATAGTTTGCTTAAACAGTGATGCATGGCTTGAAAAAAAGAAAAGTAAGTACTTTTTACCATTCAATGAGAGAAAAGTAATACTAGAAAATATTTCAGTTGTGTCGGAGGTAATTGATTTTGAGGATGATGAAATTGGTTCGGCTATAAATGGTTTAAAAGCAATAAAATCTCGTTATCCTAAAGATAAAATTTTCTTCTGCAATGGCGGTGATAGAGATAAAAATAATATTCCAGAAATGGTATTAGATGGAATTAATTTTTCTTTTAATGTTGGGGGGAGTGCTAAAAAGAATTCAAGTAGCTGGATATTAAAAGAATGGTCATATCCTTTCACGAAAAGACTTTGGGGGAATTTTTATGACCTTTTTCAGGACGATTTCGTAAAAATTAAAGAGCTAATAGTGCATCCAAACAAACGCATGAGTTTTCAGAGACATTTTAAGAGAAGTGAATTATGGTTTATTTCACAAGGTAAATGTGAAGTTAATTATAGCCTTGAGGATCCTAAGAAAATTTTAACAATCACTCTTAAAAAAGGCGATAAGTTTGATGTCCCAATTTCATCATGGCATCAGATTACCAATCCTTTTGAAGATGAATGCAGGATTATTGAGATCCAATACGGAGAGGAAACTAGTGAAGATGATATTGAAAGGTTATATCCTTATGGAGGTAGCAAGGATACTTAAATAGAGCGTTATATTAATATACAATACCCCATTATTAACAAAAATCTAACTGGAGTTTAGCATGCAGGACCCAAATAACTCGCAAATACCAGAGCATTTAGATGAGGTCAATCTCAGAGAAATATATAATGCCTTGCGCGAATCTAAGGAAATCCTTGCTATAGGCATAACATTATTTACAATTTGTGGAATTCTTTACTCTTTATTGGCTCCCCAAATCTGGACATCAAGCGCTCTCCTGACTGTAGCAGAATCCAGTAATTCATCTTTTTCAAATTCATCTGCATTGGGCGGACTAGCTTCAATTGCTAGTTTAGGGATGCCAAATGGTAGCTCATTGAAGGGATCAAGGGCTATAGCTACAGCTCAATCTCGAGAGTTTTTTAATCATCTTGTAACTTTTGATTCAGTATTACCTAATCTTATGGCTACCAAATCATTTGATAATCGAAGTAAAAAAATAATTTATGATCCAAAAAAATATAACGTTGCAGAAGGAGAGTGGGTAGCGGGAACAAAACCTTCTAATTGGAATGCATACAAGACATATATAAAAAATTTGTCTGTGAATTTTGATCCCAAAACTAATTTTGTAACAATTGCTTTTAATCATAAGTCTCCAGAATTTGCAAAGTATTTTCTTGAATTGATTATAGAAGAGGTAAATTTGTTGAGCAGAAATAGAGCCTTGGCTCAATCCCAAGCTTCTTTAGATTATCTTTATGAGGAGCTAAATTCATATCAACTAAGCGATGTCAAGCTTGCCATAAGTCAATTAATAGAAACTCAACTGAAAACTCAAATGTTAGCTAGAGTCAAGGTAGATTATGCTCTTGAATCTCTTGATAAGCCCTATTTACCAAAGGAAAGAACTAGCCCAAGAAGAAAAACAATTACCATAAGTGCTTTTTTTTTAGGATTACTTGCAAGTACTTTTTTTGTACTAATAAGATTCTTTTTTAAAAAAAATATTAACCAATCTTCATAATTATATTTACTAATTGATTATGAGCCTGCAAGAGATTAAATTAGCTGTCATCGGTCTAGGTTACGTAGGGCTTCCTCTTGCATCTGCTTTTGGTAATGTGCGAGATGTTCTAGGATTTGATATTAACGAAGAAAGAATTACTGATCTAAAAAATCTCGTTGATAAAACTTTAGAGATGTCAACGTCTGAACTAAAAGCAAGCAAAGGGCTTAAATTTTCTTCCAATGCAGCAGATCTGTCGAATTGTAATTGTTTTATTATAACTGTTCCTACTCCTGTAGATGTTCACAAAAAACCAGACCTTTCTCCTTTAATATCAGCAAGCTCATTGGTAGGAAAGTCTTTGAAACAAGGAGATATTGTCATATATGAATCAACTGTATACCCTGGTGCAACAGAAGATGATTGTGTACCAATTTTAGAGCAAGAGTCTTTATTAAAATTTAATGTCGATTTCTTTGTAGGCTATAGCCCAGAACGAATTAATCCTGGTGACAAATCTCATCGAATCCAGGACATTGTTAAAGTTACAGCAGGATCTACTCCAGATATAGCAGATTTAATAGATGAGCTATACGGATCAATTATTAAAGCTGGAACTCATAAGGCTAGCTCCATTAAAGTAGCTGAGGCTGCAAAAGTTATTGAAAATACTCAAAGAGATGTAAATATCGGGTTAGTCAATGAATTGGCTCTAATATTTGATAAATTGGACATTGATACAGAGGAAGTTTTATTAGCAGCAGGCACAAAGTGGAACTTTCTTCCATTCAGACCAGGGCTGGTCGGAGGGCATTGCATAGGAGTTGATCCTTATTATCTGACACACAAGGCTCAGTTATTAGATTACCAGCCTCAAATTATTTTAGCTGGCAGACACTTGAATGATAGTATGGGGAAATATGTAGCCGATAAACTAATAGCAAGAATGAAAGAAAATGATGCGACAATCAATGGAGCAAAAATATTAATAATGGGCTTAACATTTAAGGAGAACTGTCCAGATCTGCGAAATACTAGAGTGCTAGATATAGCCGAGGAGTTGATCAAGCATGGGGCCAATGTTGACGCTCACGATCCATGGGTGAGTGAGGATCTTGCTGAGATTCATGAGAATGTTGCTCTTAAAATTGAGCCTGAAAAGGACCTTTATAATGCTATTATTGTTGCTGTTTCTCATGATAAGTTTGCTGAATTAGGTGTAGATGTAATTCGCTCTTATGGAAAAAAAGATCATGTATTATTTGATCTAAAATATTTATTTGCGCCGAATGAATCCGACCTTCGCTTTTAGTTACTTATCATCAAAGCAATGAATCGTTACCAAGAAATTTTAGACTCGCTAGAAAAAGAACCTCGTACTTGGTTAATTACTGGAGGTGCAGGTTTTATTTGAAGCAATTTACTGGAATCGCTTTTAAGAATTAATCAAAATGTTGTGGGATTGGATAATTTCTCCACTGGCCATAGAAAAAATTTAGATGAGGTGAAAAGCATAGTACCATCTTCTAACTGGAAGAACTTTAACTTTATCGAAGGTGATATTACATCTGTTGATGATTGTCTTAAAGCATCTAGAAATATAGATTATATTTTGCATCAAGCAGCGCTTGGCTCTGTTCCACGCTCTATAAAAAATCCAATTAATACTAATCACGTTAATATTACAGGCTTTACAAATATGCTTTGCGCAGCTAAAGAACAAAAAGTTAAGAGTTTTACATATGCATCAAGCAGTTCTGTGTATGGAGATTATGCTGGCTTACCAAAAGTAGAAAATAAAATTGGAGCTATGCTTTCACCTTATGCCGTTTCAAAATATGCAAATGAGCTTTATGCATCTGTTTTTTCAAAATGTTATAACTTTCATTCCATTGGTTTAAGATATTTTAATGTGTTTGGGAAGAGACAAGATCCAAATGGCGCATATGCAGCAGTAATTCCTAGATGGGTTGAAGCAATTAAGAAAAATCAAGATATCCTAATATTCGGTGATGGAAAAACCTCAAGAGATTTTTGCTATATAGATAACGTCATTCAAGCGAATATTCTTTCTGCAACCGCAAATGAAGATGCAAAAAATAATGTATATAATATTGCAGTTGGAAATGAAACTTCTTTAACTCAACTTTATAAAATATTGCTAGAAATAATAGATTTAAGAAAAAAAGATTGCACATCTCAAGTAATTTATAAAGATTTTAGAGAAGGTGACATTCGTCATTCAATTGCCGATATAAACAAAGCACAGACATCACTCTTTTATTTTCCACAGATTAACATTAAACAAGGCTTGGAAGCTCTTCTGAGTCAAGAAAATTTATAAAATGATATCATTTCTTAGATATAGGGTTATTAATTCCAGTGAGAAGATTTATGAGCAAATTTCTTTATATTCTTCTGCAAAAAAAATAGTTGCCCTTTATGGTTCCGCCTTAATGAATCTTGTTTGGCGTCAAAGAAATATAAATGTCATAGAGTTGCTCTTAAGTGATTATATGCCTACAGCTTTACTGGCTATATCAAGCGTAAGATCGCCAAATCATTCATGGATCAATTATGGAAAATTGCCTGAAGATAGCATTACCATGCCTATGTTGAAATCTTTTGTATAATATCTAAAGCAAATGTTCCAGAATATTAAAAAAATTTATAAACTTCTTTCGCCTGATCAAAGAAGAAAATTAGTTTTTTTGCAGATCTTAGTAATCTTTATGTCCTTTACGGAAGTCATCGGTGTTTTAGCCATAGGCCCATTTATGTCATTGGTTGGAGATATTGATCAGATTCACTCAAACAACCTCATTTCTCAAATATATTTATATACCGGCTTCAATAGCGAATCTGATTTTATAATCTTTGCAGCATTCATGGTGATTGCAGTTCTTACATTTGCAGCTGTTGTAAATATCTACACAATCTGGAAGATTTCAATGTATGCAGCTCATGTTGGAGCAACTCTAAGTAACAGATTATTTGTATTTTATGTCCAACAACCATGGTTATTTCATTCAACTGGAAATAGCAGCGAACTATTAAATAAGATTGTTCAAGAAAGTAGCAGATTAAATGCACTGGTAATAAACCCAATCATGCAATTTAATGCTAGGTTTGTCATGGGCTCAATAATGCTAGTTGCAATGACTATTTATAATCCGCCTGTTGCAATAAGTGCCATTTCAATATTCTCATTAGCTTACTATATTCTATTTCTTGCGGCTCGAGGCAGATTGAATAAAAATGGAGAAATAATTTCTAATCGGCAGGCTGATCGATTTAAAGTTATGTCAGAAGCCTTTGGGGGTATTAAAGATACATTAGTTCTTGGCAGGCAAGCAAGCTTTATTTCAAGATTTATTGCAGCAAGTGATGAAATGGCTGTAGCAATGGGCACATCAAATAGCTTAACTCTGTATCCCAAATATCTTTTGGAACTTCTAGCATACGCAGGAGTAGTCTCTTTAGTTTTGTATTTAATTTTTACTAGCAATGGCCAAATTGAATCTATAATTCCGGTGCTAGCTATCTTTTCTTTAGCTGGTTTTAAGATCCTTCCAGCTCTTCAATTATGCTACTCTTCTCTTTCAGTTATTAAAGCAAATATGTCCAGCTTTGAAACTTTGGAAGATGACCTTGTGAATAGCTCCCAGTCTCTTGAAAATCAAACATGGAAAGATTTTGGTAAAATTAAAGCTTTAACACCTATGGAAGGCATTGGTGTCAATCATATTTCTTTTGCATATCCAGATACGCAAAAGAACATTTTAAACGATATCAATATTCAAATTAATGTCGGCCAATTTATTGGTATAGTTGGATCATCTGGATCTGGAAAATCTACGCTAATTGATATAATTCTTGGCCTAATTGAACCAATGTCTGGAGAGGTAAGGGTTGATGAAATTCCCTTAACTCCTGATAATCTTCGAGCGTGGCAGAGCAGCATTGGAGTCGTATCACAAGATATTTTTTTAGCTGATTCGTCTATCAGAGAGAATGTTGCATTTGGTTTGCCATTAGAGGAAATTAATGAAGAGAAGGTTCAATTAGGAGTGGAGCTTGCTAATCTTCATGAGTTTATAAAAACGCTTCCTGACGGATTAGATACAAGGGTTGGTGAACGGGGGATTCAGCTATCTGGGGGCCAAAGGCAGAGAATAGGAATTGCAAGAGCTTTATATAATAATGCAAGTACTTTAATCTTTGATGAAGCGACAAGCGCATTAGACGGAATAACTGAAAAAAAAGTAATGGATGCCATATACAGTTTAACTGGATCTAAGACTATCATAGTTGTAGCTCATAGATTGGCTTCTGTGAAAAAGTGTGATGCCATTTATTTGCTTGATGATGGAAAGGTAATTGATAGTGGAGTTTATGATGACCTATCGTCTAAAAATAGCTTATTTAAAGCAATGACAGATCTTGCTTGATAGAATCAAACAATGAGGATAATTTTATGAAAGAAAATTCAACTATATTAGTGACAGGTGGCACAGGATCTTTTGGAAAAACTTTTATCCCTCTCACTTTAAAAAAGTACAACCCAAAAAAAGTAATTATTTTCTCTAGAGATGAGATGAAGCAATGGGAAATGGCAAAAGATTATGAGAATGAAGATAGGGTAAGATTTTTTATTGGGGATGTTAGAGATAGGGAAAGATTGTACCGAGCCTTGGATGGAGTTGATTATGTTGTTCATGCTGCAGCAACTAAAATAGTTCCTACTGCTGAATACAATCCATTTGAATGCGTCAAAACAAATATTTTAGGCGCAATGAATGTTATTGATGCATCTATCGATAGGGGTGTAAAAAAAATTGTTGCCCTTTCAACCGATAAAGCAAGTAGCCCAATTAATCTTTATGGAGCTACCAAGCTTGCGGCAGATAAACTTTTTGTTTCTGCAAACTCATATGCGGGAGAGCATGATACTGCCTTCTCTGTGGTCCGCTATGGAAATGTTATGGGGTCGCGCGGGTCAGTAATCCCTTTTTTCTTGTCTATTAAAAATTCGGGGGTAATTCCAATTACTGATAAAAGGATGACCAGATTTATGATTTCACTGGAGTCCGGAGTAGAACTTGTCTGGCATGCATTTAATGATATGGAAGGCGGAGAGATTTACGTAAAAAAAATACCCTCAATGAAAGTAACAGACTTGGCTCAAACCTTGGCTCCAGAAGCAAAGCTAGATTTCAAAGGCATTAGACCTGGAGAAAAACTTCACGAGCAAATGGTTGGACCAGAGGACTCGCATTATACTTTCGAGTACCGTGAGCACTATAAAATTTTGCCGGCAATAAATGATTGGTACAAAGATCCTAATCGTATTAAAGATGGCAATCCTGTGATTGAAGGGTTTCAATACGTCAGCGACAATAATCCAGATTGGATGACTCAAGAAGAATTACTGAATTGGGTTGAGGCAAACAAACATAAGATTGGGAGATTTTAATTTTGATTCCTTATGGACGCCAGGATATTACTCAGCGAGATATTGATGCAGTTGTCGAAACACTCCAATCATCATTCTTAACTCAGGGCCCAAAAGTTCCTGAATTTGAAAAAAATATTTGTAGTTATGTTGGAAGCCAGCATGCTGTAGCATTTAATAGTGCTACATCAGCATTGCATGCATCATGCATTTCATTAGGACTATCTGAAAATGACATTTTTTGGACTTCCCCAATTTCATTTGTTGCTTCCGCCAATTGCGGTCTCTATTGTGGTGCTAACGTAGATTTTGTTGATGTGGACCCAGTAACAAATAATATGTGTCCAAATGCACTTGAGAGAAAACTAAGAAAAGCTAAATACGCAGGAAAGTTACCTAAGGTCGTCATTGTTGTTCATTTGTCTGGTATGCCTTGTGATATGAAATCCATTCACACTCTCTCTATTGAGTATAAGTTTAAAATAATTGAGGATGCATCTCACGCAATAGGATCAGAGCTTAATCAACAAAAAACAGGAAGTTGTATTTATAGTGATATTGCAATTTTCAGCTTTCATCCAGTCAAGATTATTACCACAGCAGAGGGCGGAATGGCTGTGACTAATAATCACAAAATTTATGAGGATCTTTCTATCCTAAGGACTCATGGTATTACTAGGGATATTAATCAGATGTCTCAAGCACCTGATGGCCCTTGGTATTATGAGCAAAAAATCCTAGGCTTTAATTACAGGATGACTGACCTTCAAGCAGCCTTAGGCATTACTCAGCTTTCAAGAATTGGTGATTTGCTTAAAAAAAGAAGAATGATCAAAAAGCAATATGATAATGAGCTATCCAATCTTCCAGTATCATTGCCGCATGATTCTAGTAATGCTACTTCTGCACTACATCTATATATTATTAGACTCAAGCTTGATGAAATTAACAGCACACATTTAGAAGTTTTTATGGAATTACGCTCTAAAGGCATTGGAGTGAATTTACATTATATTCCAATATACCGACAGCCGTATTTTAAAAGGTTTAATTTCGATTTGAATGATTTTGTAAATTCTGAGCAATACTACAAAGAAGCAATCTCAATCCCAATGTTCCCATCAATGGATGAGGCTCAGCAGGATGAGGTTATCAACTCTATCACATCTATTATTGGCTCTTAATATCAATTACTTATAAATGACATCTCAAGAGGTTCAAAAATTAATACTTAGTTTTCAAAATCGATTGCTGCCTCATGCAAAACCTAAATCAATTGATTTGAGGGCAGATTGGAATTTAGTTATTTCAAAAGCACAACGTGTTCAATCAGATTATTTATTTAATACTGTTGATTATCAAAACTTATATGTGAAAGGATCAACAGATTACTTTTTTGATTTTTCTCTTATATTTTATGAAGATACACAACCTATAATGATATGGCCTTTAAACTTTTTCTTTCAAGATGGTTTATGGAATATTCAAAGTAATGCCGGCCCGATATTGCCCCCTCTTTACTTGCCAACCTTGCAGCACAAACAAATTAAAAGAATGCTTCAGAACTGTATATCTTTTATTGCAGAATGCTCAGCATTAAATTCTTTTAAAATACCCAAAACTACTTTTAGTTTATCCTATAATCTTCCATGGGCCAGGCTAACTTCTTCATGCATATCAGAAATTAACTATCAGCAGCAACTGTTCCTTAATTTAAAGAATTCATTTGAAGAGACAAAACTTGAATTCAGAAAGAGCTTCAAGCCTCTTGCAAATAAAGGGAAAAAATTATGGAAGTCTGAACGCTTGACTTCTATTTCATCCACTCAAATTAAAGAGATTCGTGATTTTCATGAGGTTATTGCAGGCAGAAAAACTAGGTCCAATGATACTTGGAATAAACAATGTCAAATGATCAATGAGAAGGAAGCTTTTGCAATAACCCTTAGAGATCAGGACAATGCTTTGGTTGCAGCAGCCATATTTAACTTAACTAAAGATATTGCTTCATATAGTGTTGGAATTTATGATCGGTCGCTTTTTGATCAACCTCTCGGTCATACTGTTCAAATGTTAGCTGTGGAGTATGTTCAAGCTCTAGAACTAACAGAGTACCTTCTAGGAAATAGAAATCATAGCTTTGAAGTCCCGAGCCCTTCTTTAAAAGAGTCCTCTATCGGATTTTTCAAAGAGGGTTTTAGCAACAATACTAAAGTTCAAGCAACTGCACAATTTCAATTTGGCGATAAGTAAATTTTATTACTTTGATTTATTATATGTATTTTAATAACTAAAAGGCCAATGAAAGGTAGCTCCCTGTTTTTTTGTAAAACACCCCTTCAATCTTTAATTATAAATCAGCTAGTTCGCAAGAATAAAGATGCTGTTAATAATCTTATTATATATGCGCCAAATAACAATAGTCATCTTCACAAGGTTTACTTTAGGAAAATTGAATTAAAGAATAAGATTTTCCTCTCGCCTACACAATCTAAATTTTCATATACTCTTTCCAACATTTTCAATTGGTACAAATTACCCAAAGCTATTAGAGAAAAAAAATATGATTATATTTATTTTTCTAGCCTAGGCTGTCTTTTATTTAGCTTTATTGCTGCGAGGAATACAAAATCAAAATTTTTCCTTTTTGCTGATGGGACATTTAACTTAAGGGAAAATGATTTTTTTAACTGGGTTCAAACTGAGAGCCTTAGTAAAAAAATAGCAAGGTATTTCTTTAAGGGAGAGCATGCATTTGATACTTATCAAAAATTATCTATTTTTTTTACACTATATCCCTTGGCTTTAAGTAGCTGGATGCATTGTCCCGTACAGAAAATTAAAATTTTTCATAAATTAGATACCGTAACCCGGGATGGGCCTTCACATAAATCAAAAGTAAGGGTATTTATAGGCTCTTACTTTATTGGCAACGAATCTAAATTCAACGCACAAAGGAAAGTTGTATATGATTTATTAGTTAAAGCTTTCAAAGCTGATCTTCACATTCCTCATCCTGGAAATACAGAAGAATCATTTTACATAAGAGAGGACTTGCAAGATTCCTATCAATCTAAAGAGGAATCTTATAAAGATATGATTGCTGAAGATATAATCTATACATTACTTAGAGATGGCTACAAAGTATCTATTTATGGAATTGCCTCCTCAGTCTTGTTTAATATGAGCAAATTTGCGGCCACTTACTCCATTGCACTTGATCATGAAATGCTATCTGAAAAAGATCTGATGAAGAGCGGAGGAATTAAACTATTAAAAGGTTTCTAAGCATGATGTGAGTTATATTTTTCTATTTATAGCAACGTCAATTCTATATAAACAATTTATAATTACTTCATTATGAAATTAACAGACAAAACTAGATGGGAGTATGATGAGAGTCATGCAACTTTAAAAAATTTAGATACCATAAGGAAGAGGGATGAATGGCTGCAGGTGGTAAATAAGTATCTTCCAGACGGAGAACTTAATTATCTAGAAATTGGTTGCGCGCCAGGACAATACTCAGCTATCTTAAGTAAAGATAAGCAGTGGACAGTTTCTGGAATAGACTATTCAGACGATGCTGAGATGTTCCTAAAAACACTTTCGCTTGTTGACAAAGACGCCACACTCTACAAAATAGATATGTTTGAAAAAAGAGTTGAAAAGCTATTTGATATAGTTATCAGCATAGGCCTTGTTGAGCATTTTAGAGGAGAATTGCTTGATGATGTTTTCAAATTACATGACTCATATGTGTTGCCAGGAGGACATTTGGTAATTCAGATGCCTAACTTTACTGGTTTTCAATATTTTTGGCACTATTTATTTGATAAGCCAGATCTTGATAATCATAATGTTGACGTAATGCAGCCAAACTCTCTCCAATGGTTTAATGATAATGGCTATGAGGTTTTATTTAATGATTATGTTGGTGTCTTAAGGCTTTGGGGTAATTCATCCTGGAACCATATAAGGTTCTTAGGAAAATTAATTGCTGGCATCGGAGTTACACTCAGCAAGATTGCAATTTTTCTGGATTTTGTTGGAATTAAATTAAGGGGCAGATCATGGTCTCCAGGTCTTTTGCTTATTGCAAAGAAAAAATCTTAAAGTCTTGAAGATTGCACAAATTTGTTATTCGGGTTTGGGAGGCCACAGCAGTGTTGTATTTTCACTAATTTCTGCTGATAAACAAAAAAAAAATGAATGGTTAATTGGCTTTGTTGGCAATGAATGTTTAAGCGAACATAATGCATCTCAATGCAAAAAATTTGGAATTACCAATAAAACCTTTGATTTTAATAAAGGCAATCGACTCCAAGCGTGGTACAGATTATTTAAATGGCTGAAACTTTCCCAACCTTCATCAGTAATATGTCATTCCTCGACCATGATTCTCCCTTGCGTCATTTATTCTTCACTTAATTCTGCAAAACTAATTTGTGTTGAACATACGCCCAATGCTAAAAAAACATCTAGAGAATGGTTGTTCAGCTTCCTATCTATGTTTCTTTGTAAACAAGTCATTGTTTTGACACCAAACTACTTAGAAGAATTAAAAAAAGCATATGGATTTCTTTATATTTCTTCAAAATTTTCAATCGTTCCAAATGGCATAGATACAAATATTTTTTTTCCAGATCAAAAAAAGTTGTATCATTTACAAGGTGCTAAAGAAATAAAATTAGGAATGGCTGCCAGATTTTCTGAGCAAAAAAGACAAGAATTGTTAATTAATACTATCAGTTATTTAAAAGAGCATCACGCAGAATATAAGATAAGTTTTTCATTTGCTGGGGATGGTCCCACCTTGCAAAAGTGTAGATCATTGGTAGATCAAAAAAAAATCAACTCATTGGTTGAATTTACCGGTTTCTTGAAGGAGTCTGAGCTACTGGAGTGGTTCAAAACCATAGATATTTATGTTCACGCAACAGATGGGGAGACTCTTAGTACATCTTTATTGCAAGCAATGTCTCTAGAGCTTCCAATTATAGCTTCTGATATTCCTGGCGTATCTAACTTGCTTCATCAAGAAGAATCCTACGGAGTCACTTCGTACAATACTTGTAGGAGCTTTTCAGAGAAGATTATTGAACTAATAAACTCTCCTGAAATGCTTAAAAACTTTCGTCATCAAGCTCGTTTAAAGGTTTTAAGAGACTATAGCAATACCGAGATGTTAGCAAAATATATAAAGACTGTTTCAATATAAATTTTTTAAAATTTTCATGAGTAAGTTTATTAAATATTTCTGTTAAAATATTGATTCTAAAACAACAATAAATTTTAATTTTTTCTAGGAGACTGCCGCATTGAACAATATATTAATTACTGGTGGGTGCGGAAATGTGGGCGGCAGCCTTGCAAGACGCTTAGTCAAAGATAGTAAAAATACCGTTACTATAGTGGATAATCTAATAACTGGTTCTAAAGAAAAGTTACCAGATAGCAGTTTCAAGAATTGGTCATTTTTTCAAGAAGATTGCAATAATTTTGAAGCCATGTCCAGAATTATGAATTCAACAAAATTTGAATATGTCTTTCACTATGCAGCATTAGTTGGCGTTAAAAGAACTTTGGCATCTCCAATAATGGTTCTTGATGATATTAAAGGAATTGAAAATATGCTTTTGCTCTCAAAAAATACACATGTTAAAAGATTTTTTTATTCTTCAAGCTCTGAGGTTTATGGTGAGCCAGTTGAATTTCCGCAACAAGAAGATACAACCCCCCTAAATTCTAGGCTGCCATACGCAATTGTTAAGAATGTGGGAGAAGCTTTTGTGAAATCCTACTTTAAAGAATTTGGTTTAAATTATTCAATATTCAGATTCTTTAATACATACGGTCTTCTGCAGAGTGCTGATTTTGTAATGGCTAAATTTATTCTTCAAGCGCAATTAAATGAAGACATTACCATTTATGGCGATGGTAACCAAACAAGAACCTTTTGTTATGTAGAGGATAACTTAGATGTTGTGGAGAAAATCTTAAATAATGATCTGGCAATGAATGAAGTAATAAATATTGGCAATAATGTTGAAATTACTATGCTTGATCTTGCTAAAAAAATTATTAATATTTGTAAATCTAAATCTAAAATTATCCATCTCCCTGCCTTGGATGAGGGAGATATGACACGAAGACAGCCAGATATAACGAAAATGCAACAGATCTTAGGGAGAGAGCTTACTGCTCTTGAGGATGGCATTAAAATAGTCTCTGGAATGAATAAGTTATAGCATATGAAAATACTGTTTATCCAGAAAATGGCTGGAGTATCAGGATCTGAACGATATTTATTAAGCATATTGCCTGAGCTGAAGCAGAAAAATATTGATATCTCTTTCCTTGTTCTGCAGCATCCTAAAAATTCCTGCAAAAATAGTAATTTTATTAAAAAATTGCAATCACATAATATTCAAGTCTTTATTTTAAATTCGTACTTCCAGACTAGCCTTAGCTTGATCTATCGAACTGCTTCAATAATCAGAGCTCATAAATTTACTATCTTGCATACCAATTTACTTCATGCAGATTTTTTAGGGGCATGTGTTAAAAAATTCTTTCATCCAGGTATAAAGTTGCTTTCAACAAAACATGGTTATACAGAAAAATTTCAAAGCAGGCATGGGTTTGATTTTACTAAGCTTAAGCCGGATCTCTTTATGCTGCTTTCAAAATGGTCTGCTAATTACGCTGATAAGGTTGTATGCATATCCCAATCGCTAACCAATTTCTACAAAGACTCTGGAATGATTCAAGAAAAAAAACTACTCACTATTCCTTATGGGTTCAATTTTTCAAATATACATATTAACCGAGATAATTCTAATTTTAACTTTGGATCCCCTCAGTTAATAGTTACTGGACGATTGGAGCCAGTTAAGCAGCACCATTTGCTTTTAGAAATACTTCCTGAGTTAAAATATCACTTTCCCAGCCTATCAGTTGTAATGGTTGGAGATGGTTCACTCCATAGTAGTCTTTTGGCGTTAAGTGTAAAATTAGGCGTAAGCAATTATGTTCATTGGGTTGGCTTTCAAGAAAATGTCCATAGTTACATAAAAAACTCTGACTTAATGATTGTTCCTTCGCGCTCTGAAGGATTCGGATTAGTTGTCCTTGAAGCTTGGTATCATTCCAAGCCGGTGATCGGATTTAATGTTCCTGCTTTAAACAATGTGGTGGAGTCAGGGAAAGATGGAATTTTAGTAGAACCTTTCTCAAGCAAGGCCCTTTTGAATGCAGTAATAGAAATGTTGTCAAACCCAGAAAAATTAGAGCTATTTGGGCAAGCTGGCCACCAAAAACAAGAAGAAGTTTTTGGAATAGATTCTATGACTGCTTTAACAATGAAGGCATTACATGAATTAAAAAAAAATGATAACTTGGAATCAAGTTTCGATTAATTATGTGCGGTCTTGCTGGTTTCATTCCATCCTCAAAAATCGTTAAATCTGAATCAAACGACATAATTCATTCTATGATTCAAACATTAGAACATCGAGGGCCTGATGCAGCTGATGCATGGGTAGATGAAAATCATCGGATGGTAATGGGTTTCAGGCGTTTAGCAATTCAAGACTTAACCAGAACTGGCAATCAGCCAATGCATTCTCCATCCAAGAGATTTACCATTGTTTTTAATGGAGAAATATATAACCATTTTGAGCTCAGAAAAGAGTTAGAAATTAAGTTAGATAAAATAAATTGCTGGAGGGGTTCGTCAGATACAGAAACAATATTAGCAGCTTTTGAAATATGGGGTATTCGATCTACACTTGACCGTCTTCATGGTATGTTTGCTATTGCGGTATATGATAAGAAACTGAATACTCTTACCTTGGCGAGGGATAGAATTGGAGAGAAGCCTCTTTACTATGGAATAGTGAACAAATCATTTGTTTTTGCATCTGAATTAAAAGCGATAAAAAAATTTCCAAATTTCCGCAACATACTTCATAGACCCTCAATAGCTAAGTACCTTCAATATAACTTTGTACCAGCTCCTTTAAGTATTTATGAAGGCATTTATAAAGTTAATCCAGGTTCCACACTAACCATAAAAGTTTTCCCAGATTCTTTTCAGTCTTTGGAGCAAGAGCAATACTGGGATATAGGAGATATTGCAAAGAAACCAGATGATCGACAAACTGAAGATCATATTCTCAGAAATCTAGAACAATCCCTATCAGGAGTAATTAATAATCAAATGATTTCTGATGTTCCTCTGGGCGCATTTTTGA
>Ga0066849_10000519_pt1 | contig 15649 bp, 7 predicted proteins | sample ETNtaG_9_FD_65492 | JGI IMG/M metagenome (GOLD analysis project Ga0066849, IMG submission 65492) | Marine microbial and viral communities from oxygen minimum zone, Eastern Pacific Ocean - ETNP201406SV69 | ecosystem: Environmental > Aquatic > Marine > Oceanic | place: Pacific Ocean: Eastern... | reverse complement strand
ACTCCTCCAGGAATCAAAAACTCAAACTGAATGTTAGCATTTTCTAATGCATTCAACGAATCATGAGAGAGGATATCCAAGTCTCCAGATATCTCTTCTTGGTCAGCAGCAGTCAAGTTCATACTGGCGTCAATTTCTTCCATATAGTCAAAATTTGGTGGGTGAAGAATAGGTTGATGTTCACTTTGAGAACCGATGTAAAGATAGAACGAATGGACATGCGTGTTGTTAGAATGTGGTATTGGAACTAGAATATTCACTATGCAAGTACAGTCGTACGAAGATACATCAAACGATAAATTCCATTGGAACCCACCTCCCATTGGCGTTACGGTCGTAAGATAATTTCCTTGGTCAAGGGGCGTATCAGTGGCCTCGTAGTCCAAAATTTCCCAAGATGCATCCCTGAGTGGTTCAGATGATGAACCCGACAGAGAAACGGTATCTGTAACAGTAATTCCTTGGTCTTGATCAAAATGAAACATCGGTTGTTGATGGTGTGGACTAGCAAGGTGTCCAGTTGTTGTGGGTAATAGTGCAAGACAAAACATGAGGACGACCAAAGCACAACGGTGTGCTATTGACTTCATCCCACCTGTTTGGTTCATGCATCCCCCTTACCATGCTTACTTCAGTCTGCGAACGGGTCACACAATTCACCCTGTCCGGGATAGGAAACAGGATTTCTTGGGTTTGTATCCCACTTATATTCGCAGAAATTTACGTGACCATCGCCATCTGTGTCAACCATGCGGTCAGCGCCGTCAAACGGATCAAACTGGAAGTGATATTCCCAACCAGTAGCCATTCCGTCGTCATCGTGATCTTGGTAGAATACTTCAGGACCATCGTTCCATTCATCACCATCAGTATCATTAGTTATCGGGTTTGTACCGTTTTGCATTTCCTCATAATTGGTGTAATTTTCGAGGTTATCGTAAAATTTCTTTCCGTCGGGAGAATCTGGGTCAATGTTACACTCAGAATTTGTTGTGTCGTTGTATCCTGGGCAGTATCTCTTAATGAGTCCTGAACGGTTCAAACCGTCACTATCTGGGTCTTCAAAGCCATCGTCAATTCCGTCAAGGTCACTATCAGGCATAGATGGGTCCATGACTCCACGTGCACCATAGGCTCCAATTGTGGCATTGTCAACTAGACCCAATTCAAGGGCTTGCTGTGAATAGTAAACTTCCCACCCATCAGGCAGCAAATCACCATCAGAATCGTCATCAACAGGATTGGTGTTCCATCTATCTGGTGCTTCTTGTGCGTTAGCCAAGGTATCATTGTCAATGTCAAATGTATCGTCCTTCAGCGAATCAAGTGAAGGGTCAAGAGCCCAACGCCCATTACAGCTATCACAGAGTGAGTTACTCGGCATTTGGAATCCTGTTAGGTTCATTTCACTGACTTGGAATTTGGGATCTAATGCAAAACCTCCCAACCAATTTTGCCACACATAACCACCAGGCTGCATGTTACAATTACTGTTTTGAGACGAATCATCACAACCAGGACGCTTCCACGTAGAAGTAGCAACCCAAAGACTGTGGCTGTTGGTATTGTCCTCTGCAGATTTCACCTGCATTTCCCAGCCATCCAACATACCATCCGAATCGGTGTCATTGAGAAGCGGGTTCGTTGGATTTTGGAATGGTCGGGGCACAAAGAGAACCTCATGACCGTCCACTAGGCCGTCATTATCTGTATCAGAGTTGTTTGCGTGTGTTAGGAAGTTGTCTTCTCCTGCGACGACTTCTTCTCCGTCTTCTAGACCGTCGTTGTCAGTATCAAACATACACGGGCTTGTTGAATACGCTTCACCTTCCCACATGAAATTGTTACCTGCTTCTTCTAAGTCACTCAGTCCATCTGAATCAGTATCTGGATTGGATGCATTTGAACCGCCAGAATTGCACACTGATGAAAATTCCATGAAGTCACTCAGTCCATCAGCGTCAGTGTCGTAAAGGCCAGGGTCAGATGTGACCCATGTTGGCTGGACACCACGATTGACAACCAAAATTTCCCATCCCATAACTTCAATTCCGTCAATCAGACCATCGTTATCGGTATCTGGGTTAAGCGGGTCAGTGCTACGTCCATCGATGGCTCCATCATTATCACGGTCGTTTGCTTGGTATTCCATCACGTTAGTAAATCGCTCTTCTTCTTCAACAATTGAAGCCCATGAAAATATACGGGAATCAATGGATTGGCCAACAGCGACATTAATTTCGTAGACATAACCATCAACAGGAGCGAATAGTGGAATGATTTGTTGATTTCCACCACCAAGAGTGATACGGGCAGTCATGACGGTTTGATTTGCAAGTACTTTCTCGTTTAGGTCAACAAGAATTGAATGGACAACGGCAGTATTTTCAAGCGTACTGAACATGACATGGCCATCTTGGTCAACATCCCAACCATCCATGTCAGGGTCGTTGTCTCGGTTATTACCATCGCGAGGGTTGAGGCCGTTGGTTGCTTCCCATCCATCAGGCATATCGTCAAGGTCAGTGTCAAGGCGCCATGGAGAAGTGAAATTTGTTGGACCGAAGATTTGAGCAACTTGGTATTCTTCCACATTGTTCATTCCATCTTCGTCCCAGTCGCTATAGCCATCAGATGCGTTTGCTGGGTCCAAAACATATGCAGCGTTTGGAGCACCCATGGTTGCATCAGAGTAGCAGAATTCAAAACCATCGGGCATGCCATCGCCATCTGTATCCCAATCGGAAGGACCGTTTAACAAACCGTCGCCATCCATATCCAAAAGGAACCAACTGGGCTCTTTTCCATAGAATGGGCCGACATGCACATTGGCCACTTCCAGTCCAACATTGCAGTTCTCTCCAAGGTCAGTAAACATCATTATAGTGGCATTTTCAACTTCGATGATATCATCAATCAGGTCCATGTCTGAGTCTCTAGCAGTTGGGTTAGTACCGTATGACTCTTCTTCAAAATTTGCAAGACCATCATCATCGCTATCAAGGACCATGTCACATGAGTGGCGCCCATTGGATGCAAGTCCATCCCAATCTGGCAATCCATTTTCTCCATCGAACCTACTTTCAAGTGCATCAACCATTGCTTTGTCCAAAAGGATACAATCCCAATTGCCATCAAGTGGGTTGAAGAGGGTTACATCTCCTGCAGGGGTTTCACGCGTCATTGTGTATTGTGACTCCCATCGGTCGTTGAGCCCATCGTTGTCTGTGTCTGCTCGTTGAGGGTCTGTTCCCAATTCTTGTTCTGCTTGATTGGTAAGACCGTCACGGTCAGGGTCACCAGTTGGACCTTGATTTGGGTCAGGCCATGAATCTGTTTCGTTTTCAATTGAAGCATCATCGGTTTCGGTGTTCTGTGATGGGTCAACTTCAAGGTCCTCAGATTCCCCATTATCCAATGGATTGAGGCCATGTTGTACTTCCCAGCCATCTTCCATACCGTCGTTATCGGTATCTGGATCATTGACATCCGTACCATATTGTGTTCGCTCCAAAATGTCAGATAGACCATCCTCATCTGTATCAGTTAGGTCATCCATAGTTTCGGTTTCGCCCCTAATATCTTCTTCAACAGCACTCGCGAATCCACCAATATCTTCGGATGTTTGGAAAAATCCAGAAACACCCACGAAAAGTGAACCGAAAATCATTGTTGAAACAATTGCAACATAGGCCATTTGATTGTGTGATAGGCTCATTTGACATACCCCGCACATCTGTGCAAGACTTCCGAGTCGCCGTATCGGTTATAGTCCTTGACCAAAGATGGGCAGACAAAGCAATACGAAATTAGTCCTTGTGTTATCTTTTTCAGATGTACTCTACCTTCCTTGGATGGAAAAATATTACAACAGAATCTGAGCCAATTTGGACTTCATAATCACAAGGAAAGCCATGTGCACGCTCCCACATGCCAAGTATTAGACCAACAGCTAAAGTTGGGAGTGGTGAAAAAATCTTCATACGCACTGCTGGAGCGTCTTCCAACGAAAATTGTTCGATGATTGTAGAGCCAAGACCACGGGAAAAAATGCGATGCTTAAGGTGAGATTCCCAATCACTCTGATTTTGTATGAAAATAGAGTACTCAGAAGCCTCAAACATAGCGGTAGCAGAAGTTACCAAAGCCCTGAACAAAGATGCAGATTCTTCTGAAAGCCCTGTGAGCGTACATCCTTCCCTCCAACGTTGTTCTGAATTGAATGGCCTTCCCTTAACCGATTGAAACAAACGATAAAGTGCAGTGGGTGGAATGAACATTGAACGCTCTTGGCCCATGAAAAAACCAAAAGTTCTGGGCTCAAATTCATGCTCTAAAGGTTTCAGAAAAATTTCTCCACCATCAGCAGAAGAAACCCACTCTGGCGGGTTGGGTTTGGGTGCAATTGGAATATCTTCGGATTTATCTGAAAAATCAAGTTCTATCAGTTCTGAATTGATTTGACGCCATTCCAAACGATACCTTCGCTTTTCAGCATGCTCATGGTGAGCCAAGCCAAATCCAGCACTGAGTGCATCATGACAAGGTGATTGAATTCTCCTAAATTGAGGCAAATGTACACCCCAGCCCATGGTTTTCCAACGAACATTCATTGCTTCAATTACCTTTTTTTTCCCAAACCACTTTGGAAACCTAAAAGATTGACTAGTGGCTAGGAAATATTCCTCGTCATCACTTGCTGCGTAGATTAATTTGCGCCCTATAGGAGATTTGAAACAAGATTCAAAATGACGCCACCAAACATGAAAGTCATTGACACTTATGAGTATGACATAGACTCCCTCGCCATCAACAATAAGACCCGAATTTGTCACTTGAAAATCAAGCCATTGAGAAAGGGACTGGTCCTTCATGAGTCTACACCTCATAACGGATATCCAGTACGTCCATCCTCGTTAAAGCAATAACGAATGGTTTGGAACTGAGATTTCATGTCCTTGACATCTTTGCGGACGAGTGAAGGGTCTTCATTTTCAATAAGAATGCGAGCATAAAAACGTGCAACATCTTGCATCTCATCTGGAGTGAAACCAACTCTCGTTAATTCTTGAACGCCAAGCCTTAGACCTGAGGGAGTCATGGCCTTAGTATCGCCAGGAAGCATGTTCATATTAGTCACAATCCCCCCATCTTCAAGCAATTTTGCTGCCTTTGCACCTGCTCCCGAATCAGTATCACCATGACGTGTTAGAACTTGATGTGAAGCAGTATAACCTCGGCCCTCTGCTAAAACATCAAAACCTTCAGAGGCTAAAGCCTGTGCAAACGCTTTTGCATTTTTGACTGTATCACCTGCATAAGATACACCATATTCTTGGAATTCAGCCAAGGCCATCACCTTGCCAGCCACATGGTGAAGGTGATAGGAAGAGCAAACTCCAGGGAACATTGCATTGTTCAATCTCTTATGAAATACCTCATCTTCTGATGAAGATAGGAGAAAACCTCCTTGGGGACCGGGGAAGGTCTTGTGACTTGAGCCGGTCATGACATCTGCACCCTCACGCAAAGGATCTTGAAATTCCCCTCCTGCAATGAGGCCGAGAACGTGAGCACCATCGTACATGACCTTCGCACCAACCTCTTTCGCCGCATCAGCCATTTCCTTTAGCGGCGTTGGAAATAGGAAAACAGATTGGCCGAATAAGGCAATTTTTGGTTTTACCTGGCGAATGACCTTGCAGGCTGCATCAACATCTGGTTCCATACGTTCCTCATCCCACGGATAAGTCGTTAGATTGAGGTCTCGTAAACCAACTGCTCCCATTCTTGCATGCGAAATGTGACCCCCATCCGCAGTTGAGACTGCTGTAATTGCATCACCTGGTTTAGCCAAGGCCTTGAGCGCACCAATATTACTCACGGTACCCGAAACAGATTGAATGTTGGCAAAGGAGGCGTTGAAGACTGATTTAGCAAGACGGATTCCAAGAGCTTCAATCGTATCAAAATCATCACAGCCCTGATAATATCGCTTCCCAGGTAGACCTTCCGCATACCGTCCATGAAGATCGCTTGAAACAATATCTTGAACCATCGGTGAAACAATATTTTCCGAAGCAATCATCCCCAGACCATCTCGGTAAAGACGCCCACTTGATTTAACCGCATTCATGACTGTTTGGCCGTTCTTCCAATGCTCTTCCGATGGCGACCATGCACCTCGAGATTTGCCCATAAGAAAACCACGGCGAACACGGTCTTTGAATTGATTGCAAGGACGGCCTCAAGCAACCTGACGACTCACATTTGCCCTGGACGCCGGTTAGGAGGGCCTCCAGAAGTTTTTCTTTCACTGCGAATTGTATTACGGGGAACAAAACGGCTTTGAAATGACTCTTCTTCTTTGCCCTGTGCCGCTGCATTGAGGTTATTACCACCCTTTTTCTGAATATAATTGGTTCTCCCACGATAGGCAACGGGTCCGATGAAACGCTCTAACATTGGGCCTGATTCATCATGCTCTTTCGGACGCTTCAACCACCAAGCCTTGCCCAAGGGTTGTGTACGGGGAGGGCGCCCTTTCGCCATTGATACAGCCCTTCGCTTTAGACGCCCTTTGACTTTCTTTTCTGATTCCTTTGGCAGTCTATTGTAAAGCCAAGCAGGCATACCAATATCCAGCACAACACCGTTTACTGAGACCAATATCCCCGATATTAGCAGGTGATTGCCGATTGGAATATTGCTCTCATTAGGCTGTGCTTTGAATCGCTTCATACGCCGAACATATTTCATCATTCCACGTTGGTCACGATGCTTGATCAATTGCTCTTGTTGCCTCATAAATCTACGATAACTGAAGTGCAAGAATAACAGGACAACCAACAACACTGAACCTTCATTCTTACCAACTTCTTGATAGGTAAGAATGCTAAGAACAAACCACAACGGAACCATGACAAAGAATGTGAATATAATCGAAAGTGGGCTTGCTGAAAATCTAGGCGGCATGACATGGCGGGTTGCCTCATGAGCGGCAACCATAACATTTGCAGTAATGGCTTCATCCAAGCCCCCTTTCACTGCTAATCCTGCAAATGCATTTACAGGAGCCTTGTCAATCCAATGCTTTTTGTCTTTTTCATCATCAAGAATAAGAGATACTTCGAGATATTCTTTACCCTTCTTACCATAACCAAAGATAACAGCTAGGGCCATGACCCTCGGGTCTTTTGAGTCACTCTTAATGAGTTCATCTAATACCGATTTAGCGTCATGCCATTCTCCAGTATCCAAGAGACACAATGCAACTGCAATTCTGGGCCTAACGCCTGTAGGGTCTTGGCGAACAAGCGTCAATGCCATTTCCAATGCTTCGTCATATTTTCGCTGAGCACGCAGTAAAGCAACCATTGACAACTGCCCTACCAATGAAATACGGTCTTTGTGCATGGACAAATCCTTGGGTTGGGGACTCCAGTAACGCATCATGCTCTGAAGCGCTTGTAGGTGATCTATGACCGAATTATTTTCCCAATCCCATAGGTCATCTTCAGTTACTTTGCCCTGCCACGGGTCAAGCCATTCACAAATGAAAGAAAGGATTTCAGGCTCATCATAACCTTCGGGTTGCTGCAAACCATGCAGTGCCTCACGCGCAGCATCAAGACGACGTAGGGCCATGTACCCAGTGGCGACAATCATGCGGGCTTCATCATCATCACCTCCAGCCTGTGCAAGCAATTTCCTACTATCTTCAATAGCTTGGGGCCAAAGTCCGCGAAGTGCCTTCTCCCACATGGAGGCCCTCGTCTGCTCTTGGCGAATCAACGCCTGATCACCAGGGAAATCGTGAGTTTGAACACGAAGCAACAAATCAATATCCTCGTTGTAGGCTGCATTTTCCACAATTTGTTGAAGACGGTCCCCGCCCTCAACTTTCACCGCACCTTCTCGACGCTCATCTGGGTTGAGGTCAAAGCGCAGTTTACGAAGTGGTCCAAATCTTATGATGGAAAGAAGCCAAGTTAACATGAAAATGGCCTGACCTACAGCAATGAAAAGCCAAACTGTTAACAATCGCATTTCTTCATCAAATCCCCTTCCCTCAAGCCATGCTGTCATCGGCATCAATGAACCGAATTCCTTGTAACAAACAAGCACCAAAAGTAGGACAGTATATCCCGAAAAACCAGCAAATGCAAAGATAAGTTGGCGCGCTTGTGCTGATTTTTCCGTGCGAATCTCTCGCGGCGTATCAAGAGTAACACCGAACAGTCCTCCAAAGGTTTGCCCACCAAGAATCAAGTTACGAGTCAATTCAAAGATAAATGCCAAGCCAACAATGGCGATATTCATTGTCAAATACAATGACAAAAACTGAGGTAATGCCTTGATGAATTCCCAATGGAATAAAATCTCAGAAATTAAATCAATTCGGACAAATATGGAGTGGCCAATTATTCCCCCGTAATTTAACACCTCCTCAGCATTTGGAGGTTTGTTGATCATAACATAAAGAACGGTTACAATTCCATTTAAGGCAGTAATAGGCATCGTCAGCAAAAACAGAACCAAAATGAATGAGAAAGTACGGCCGAGGATGGATGGAATTACTGGGTCAATTGGATTTGGCCTTCCACGAAATGTTCTCCATTTGCTGATAAGAAGCATATTCCACGAAGCACCCATGATTCTCCCGTAAGCAAAAATAGTAGGGGCCATGAAAGTCAACATTGCAAATGCAAGCCATGTTGGCGTGATAGAACCGTTGATCCTATATCCATACACAACGACGATGAGTGTAATTATCACCAAAAGAGCCATAGTGATAAACCGACGAATAAAATTTGCAAAAATAGATGATTTTACTTCCCTAGTTTTGCGTCCCAATATTTGACCATTGAGTGTCTCCCATGGTGAAATAAATACGGGGATCAGAACCAAAATCCCGATTAAATACAAATTCACTTTGTAGAAATTTGCAGGATCAAACAGTAATTCAGCGATGAGCAGCAAAACTCCCGTTAGACCCATCATGTACAAAATAACACCATATCCAACACGACCTTCTTTGAGAAGACGACGTGAATCCCTTAGCGTTCGTGTAATTCGGTGAACTTCATACAAGCCGTCATCAATTTCAAAGGCAACCTGGAGATTCTTTAGTTGCTGAGGTATGAACCAACGGCGTACCATAAATGCCACAAGCAAGGCCAATAATAGCGGCCATAGAATCCCTGTTGAGAAGCCAGAACTTTGTTGCACATCAACCGCTGAAGCATTGGGCAAAAGCAAAAGTGTAAACAGGACAGAAAACGCCCCTATCACAACTAACCTCTCCCGGCGCATGAGCAGAGGGGAGAGAGACGCCTCATCAAGTCTTCCGCTACGAGTTCAATCAAATTCTACTTCGTGATAGAAAATTTTCAATGCGGTCAAATGCCTCTTTGAGAACATCAATATTTGGCAAATATACCAGCCTAATATGCCCTTTTCCCAGTTCAGGCGAAAAACCGCTCCCATGAACAAGAAGTACATGTTCTTCATGCAACAAATCTAGAACAAATTCCTTGTCAGCGTTGGCCCATTTGTCGTCAGTAAGCCGAACAAACATGTAAAAAGCGCCCCCTGGAGATTCAACTTCGACTCCCTCCATGGCGTTGATGCGTTCAATACAGTAATCCCGCTGTGATTCTACTTTTGAACGATAATCTTCCATCCATGATTTATCTCCCTCCAATCCTGCAAGGAATCCAATTTGAGCGGGTGTTGAGGCGCATAATCTTGACCGTAATAATCGTTCAAGGCCATCCCTCAAGTCCTTCATTCGTCCTTTTGGGTCGTGTAAAGCCATGTAACCGATACGCCATCCAGGAGCATAATACACCTTGGAAACGCCGTTGAGTACAATAACTGGTTGTGAAGTATTACGGCTTGCAACAGAAACATGCCTTCCTGTGAAATCAAGGCCATCGTATATTTCGTCCGCTACAATGACGCAATTGGGGTACTTTGAAGCAATTTCTAGAAGTCTGTCAATATCTTCTGAACCGCAAACAGTGCCGCAAGGATTGTTCGGATTGATGAGAACCAACAGACGAACATCATCGTCCATCTTGCGTTCAATATCGTCAAAATCCAAACCCCAGCCATCAAGGTGTTTGAGTTTGTATTCAACAGTGGTCGCCCCATACATCTGTGGATATGCCATATATGGAGGATAATGAGGACCAGGTGCGAGAACTTTCGTACCCTCTTCAAGAATAGCAGCAAAAATTAGTTGGAGCGCTTCGGTAACACCATGACAGACATAGATGTCATCGGGTTGTGCGTCCCATCCCTTTCGCTGCTCATCCTTTGCTATTGCATTTCGTAATTCTGGCAATCCATAAGAAGGTGAATATCCATTTCTCCCGTCATGCAGAGCCTTTGAATATGCGTCAACCATATGCTGTGGGGTTGGCAAACCAGGATACGCAATGGGGTCTCCAATGTTCAATTTTATTATGTGATGCCCCTCTTTCTCAAGTTTAGTTGCTGGAACAACAACATCCCTGATAGCATACTCAATGCTCGCTGCTCGTTTTGAAACAGGTACTTGGTCAGACATACGACTCAACCTCCCTAAATCATTCAGTTCTTTCAACTTTCACCGTTCAGGATTTGACATCCTCAGGGGAATGTCCAGCCATGGCTAGAACCTCATGGAAGTATACTTCATCAACTGGTTGCACGGAAAGACGCTGTCCTCTTCGCAGAAGGGGCATTCCCTCCAAATTTGGATTTTCCTTCATGTCAGGTAGACTTACGGTGGAAGATAAACCGAGAACGGGGGCAATATCAACCATAAACCAACGAGGGGAATCTGGAGAAGACTTGGGGTCATAGTAATGGCCGTGAGCATCCCAAGAAGTAAAATCTGGATAACCTTCCTTAACGATTTTTGCAACGCCTGCAACATGAGGAGGTTTCGTGTTTGAATGATAAAAAAGGACTAAATCCCCAACTTTCATCAAATCACGCATGGTATTTCTTGCTTGATAATTACGAACTCCATCCCAGTGTGTCTGACCATCTTCAACAAGTTGCTCGTAAGGGTAAACATGGGGTTCAGACTTCATGAGCCAGTAGTTCATGATGTCCCGTTAGGTCGGAGGTCTATGGAATGCTCGCTCACCAAACATCGACGATATCATCGATGAGAGATGCATCCATTACATCATCCAACGAGTGTCCAGTATTTTCAACCAAACCAAGGCGTATTGCCATGCCATTGGCGCCACCAACGGCACCAATACCCATCTTCTCAAGTGTTACGAATATCGCAGGCAAGAGAATAAGGGCACTCGCTGCAGCGACCCAAAGAAGAATCAAGATGACGGTGATGAACGGCCGAATTTCAGGAATAGGTATGTCGTAAGCGGCAAACATGCCCAGCGATGTTACAACAGCAGCCTCGAATAGCGACATTCCCGTACCAACAGCAGCGCTACGTATGGCTTGAATCCCTCCTCCCAATTCCCGAATACGGTTAGCAATGTGAATTGAAAAGTCAACACCTACTCCCACCAAAATCGAACCTATCATGACTGTCACTAAGGATAACGGAACATCCATTTGCCACATAACCAACCACTGAAGAGCGACTGTCGCGATAACTGGTGAAGTTGTCCATATGGAATACCTAACATCACGGAAGACAATTGCAAGGGTAATTAGGGTGAGAATAATAGCGAAACCAAGTGAAGTCCATTGTGAACCAACGATTAAACGGTTGACTTCAATTGCAGTAGCGGCCACCCCTGTCAAGTCTTCAGCAGTTTCTCCGAAATCACCTCTAAAAGAGTCCGTATTTTGGTTAACAACCTCAACACTTCGTGCGGTATCTGCCACGGGAATAAATGGCATATCAACATAAATAAGTGAACGACTGAAATCATCGCTGACGAAGATCTCTCGAGTTTCTTTGGTCAACGAAGCATAGAACACATCTAGAAGAAAAATCTGAGTTTGACGTGAGCCTGGAAGGCCGTATTCACTCGGGTCGGTCAAAAGGTCCCAAAATGAAGTGTTAATCGCCAATTGATTGCCCAAAAGAACTTGGGATAATTCCTTGAAATCATCGCATTGGTCTTGAGCGATAATACAGGGAGTTTCTTGGATGAAGGCATTTGCCTGCTCACCTGAAACGCTGGCCTTCACACCAGAAGATTTCATCAAGAAAACAACTGATACTGCTGTTGTATTCTCAATTCCATTGAGTTTGGATTCAAGATTGTCTATTTTCTTGAGCATAGCAGCTGGGTCATCGTTTGAAGGATCACCGTCCCTAATATCGCCGCTCACATTGGCATTGATGAGGACCATGCCGACCTGGCCTGCTTCGAATTCTCTACTGTATTGTTTCATTTTAACAACTGGTGATTCTCCTTCTGGAGCCATTCCCAGCAGGTCAATATTTTCTTCAACATTTGCTTGTCCAACCGTCGCAGATAATAGAATGAGGAGAAGGAACACACCGATTACGCCTTTGTTATATTTCACAGGAACTTCAACAAGAACATCAAAGGCCTTCAGAGGAGGATGTTTGGGTTTTCTAAGGTCAAGAATAAGCGTAAGGTTTGGAACCATGAACATTGTCAAAATATAGACGATAACAATACCCGCAGATAAGGCAATACCGACCGTTTGTATCGGCGCCATGGGTGTGAAAACTAGCGAAATAAATCCAATGACGGTTGTGACGGCAGATAAGAAGACCGCTTTTCCTGTTGACGATAAGGAGGCCCGCATTTTTTCCGACCGAGTACCTGATTCTTCTGCATAGCGATTCGTGATGTGAAGTCCGTATGAGACCCCCAACGCGAGTAAAATTGGCCCGACAATAATAACCGTCATCGTCACTTCATAATTTGTAGCACCAATGAGCCCCAGTGTCCAAAATACTGCACATAAAGTCGGTAAACCAGCAATTATGAGAACTTTAAGTCCTTGAATCGGACGCATCCCTGTTAAACCAGCCTGTAAGAGGTCAGAGTGGAATATAAACAAACCAATTGCGACCAAAATAACTGCCATTGGGAAAATCTCCCAAAACAGACGGAATGAAAATTCAGTTACTGCATTTGTAATAGGGACAGGACCAGTCAAAACCATGGACAGACCCAAATCATCCCAATTGCAAAGGCTGTTATCTGCAGGAGCGCCGTTTTCATCAAATTCACAAGGACGCTCTTTTGAGGATATGTTGTCAAGGATAAATTGAGTATCTGCAATGATATCTTTTGCAGGTCGCTCTTCAGTAACCGCAATGGCCATAATGGCTCGGTCAAGCAAACCATCTGGGCCACCATCCTCCCCACCAGTAATATCTCTTGCAAGTTTGTTCAATCCTGAACTTGGTGAACCGTCTTCCTCGTACATCTCTTCAATGACGAGGTCGATTGTTGTTTGACTTGGGATTTCATAAGAACCTCCAAACTGCTCATCTGTAAGTTCTAATGCATCGTTTAGCTGTTCGGCTAGACCAGCAGTCGCACAATTCTCTTGACCGGTTGCACAGCCAAGATTACCTGCTTCAGTAACCAATGCTTCACGAATTCTAGGAGCACTTGAATTGACTTCTTTGAGAACCGTTGAAAGAGAAAGAATGTAAATGACGTCGTCTGAATCATCTGAAAGATATGGATTTAGAATATTTTCAACATAACTGATTTCCTGCAAAATTCTTTGGTCAGTTATGTTCTGATTATCCGATTCAATGTAGACAACCATTACGTTCGTGGACCAGTCTTCCTCAACCTTTGCGAGCAATTCCGCAACTTGACTTCCATCAGGAAGGTAAACCTCCATATCTCCATTGACATTGAGTGCAGGATTGTTTGGATCGTCGTCAAATCGTGTATCATCGAGAAAACCTGATTGGGTAACGAAATACACCGTTAGCAATAGGAACACAAGCACAGTTGGTATCGGGAAGCGGGTAATAGCACCGGTAGCTCCAGTTTTTTGCCACTCGCGTTTCATTCTCTTGGGGGCCTCAAGAACAGCATCCATGCCACGCTTAGAATCCATGGTTTTCAATTGGCCAACAACTTGATTGCGTAAATTTCGGATTTTCTCACCCTTAGATTTACGTCCATCTGAGGGGGGTGTTGAATCGCCATTATCAGCCAAAGTATTCACCCCTTGGTTAACCGAAGCGTCCTTCATTCAAAGCCTTAACCGCCAATTGATGAAAAGGAATACATTCTCATCCCTAGAAATTGATGCGAGGGGTTCAAATGAGGGCCGCCACAGCGCCGAATGGACCCACTCATTTACCGAGACGGGGCCAGGTGAGGCACATGCCAACTCCAGCATTACCCGAAAAACGTTGGTCAATTGACCTTGAAAAAAGCATACAAGAAGCCCACTACGCTGACAACGTTTTGTATACGCAGCGTTATGGATTCAATCCCAATTCCGACAAAGAAATATTTGTCATTGATACTCCCCCACCATATCCGTCGGGAACCTGGCATATTGGTGCTGTTGCCCAATATTCAATGATTGATGTGATCGCACGAAGTCAACGCCTTCTCGGAAAAGAAGTATACTTCCCATGGGGCGTTGACAGAAACGGGATAAACATTGAATTTGTCGTTGAAAGAAATACAAAAAGGAAAATGAAAACATACGACCGTGGAGAATTTTTGGAACTTTGTAAAACTACGATTGAAGAATTCACCCAAGCAATGCGTCACACCGCCAAAAGGGTCGGCCTATCGTGCGATTTCAATCGTGAATACCTAACTGATGCCCCCGATTACAGGAGTGTAACACAATCCATTTTCGTTGAATTGTTCAAAAAAGGAGACGTTGTTGAAGACCTTAGGCCTAATATTTACGACCCTGTGGAAGGAACAACCATAGCTGATGCAGAAGTTGAAAGATTGTCAAGAAGAACAAAACTTGTTGATGTAAAATGGACTTGTGAAGACGGAACTGAATTGGTTATATCTACTACGAGACCCGAGATGATTTGTGCTTGTGGTGTCGTTGTTGTCCACCCTAACGATGAGCGCTACAGCCACCTTGTTGGACAAAAAGTTAAGTTGCCACTTGAAACCGTTGGCCGTGAAAAAAGCGTCGAAATTATGACTCATCCTTCCGTCAAATCGGACTTTGGAACAGGAATTCTCATGGTATGTTCTTTTGGAGACCAAAACGATGTGGCTGTTTTCAGAGAACTCGGACTCGCTCCCTTCCAAGCCATTGACTTGGATGGAAAGATGACAGATGTTGCAGGACCATTTGCTGGAATGAAAGTCATTGAAGCGCGTAATGCTGCGACTGAAATGCTTGAAAAACAGGGAGACCTCGTACAAGCGATTGAGCGTGACCAAGACATCCCAGTTTCTGAGCGCGGCAAAAACCCTGTGGAAATTATTCTTCTGAAAGAATGGTATGTTCGTCAAACTCATATCCAAGACAAGATGAAAGAACATATTGAAGACATTGAATTCCATCCACCTCGCAACCGCCAATTTCTCTTGGATTGGATGGACAACATAAGTATTGATTGGCCGATTAGTCGCCGTCGTTGGTACCATACTGAAATTCCCATTTGGTACAGTGAAGATAATTCAAAAGTTGTAGTACCTCCTTCAGGAACCTATGTCCAACCATGGAAGGAGGACCC
>Ga0066849_10000517_pt1 | contig 15672 bp, 8 predicted proteins | sample ETNtaG_9_FD_65492 | JGI IMG/M metagenome (GOLD analysis project Ga0066849, IMG submission 65492) | Marine microbial and viral communities from oxygen minimum zone, Eastern Pacific Ocean - ETNP201406SV69 | ecosystem: Environmental > Aquatic > Marine > Oceanic | place: Pacific Ocean: Eastern... | reverse complement strand
TAATAATGGTTCAATCCAACTTCTTGAATGATCTATCCTATCAGCTGCGAATAACCCCGCTTCTTCCATTGGAGTATGATCTCCCACTGTAACTGCTTTAATTGCTAACATTCCAAGCCGCGAATGTCTACGTGGTTCATGAGTAAGATGCACCCCACTAAATGCGAATTCTTTGGATGCTATCTCTCTTAACATTCTCACTGCTTCACCTTTACCAGACCCATCTCCTCCTTCAACAGTGATTAAATACATATTACAACCAACTATTATTCATTCATCACTTCATCAGAAACCTGATCCTTAAACTGATATTTGGCTAAAGTAAGAAATCCCATTCCGATTAAGGTTAATGCTGGGCCTACAACAATTAAACCTCTACTAAACATGGAAAAACCTGCGAAATACATTGTTCTCCTGTAATGTTTAGCTCTTTTTACTTCAAAGTAAGCGTGAATACCAACCAAAGCAAATAGTATCGTAAAAACCGCTACAATAGTCCCTATTGTTATCACATTATTTAATTCACTTTCAGCAATTACTCCAATCTCTGTAGTGCCATCTCCCTCAATCATTGTGATATAATGTAAAGTAGCTTGATCAGGGATAAAAATAATTTTTATTGTATTATAACCTGCTTCGGAAAATTCCATCCTCATTGGTCTTTGAGGGACATCCTTGAATCTAAATAATCCGTCTTCACCACTTACTTGGGTTCCATAGGATTTTCCTGAATTTATATCATAAATACCGATAGTAACTCCTTCAAATTCAGAGCCGTCTTCAAATAAAATTATTCCTGAAATTTCCACTTCATCATCAATGGCAAAAAATTGTGAGTTTTCAACAAGTTCCGCTGGATTTCCAGTAAGTTGCATTAATCCACTAACTAATCCTAAAATTGCGCCAGCTAAAATACAAAAAGCGGCAACCTTTCTTAGTTTTTCATTTTCTTTATTAGTCGTGGCAAATCTTTGAAACTCTTCTTCAATACGGCTTAATGAGATTGTTAATGGTTCTTCTTCAATTGATTCAACTGATTGTTCAGAAATTTTAGTTGATGCCTTTTCAAGCAAGCCAACATTTGCGCTTTCTTTGCTAGAACTTTTTGATTTTAATTGGGAACGAACTCTTCCACGAAGTGACGCAAGTTTACGTTCCCTTTCGTCATCCATACTACTCCCCACCACTCTCTTGGACTTGAGTTTTTTCTGAATTTACCCTAAGTTTTAGGTCAATTATCCAAATTACTACACAAACTAATAGAATACTTATCAATGAATAAATAAATATTTTTGAATCAAAAACATTTGATTCTTTATCTAATTCTTTATTTTCAACATGCTGTGAATTATTATCATTATTCGGACTTGTAATTGTATCATTTAATTCAAATGAAACTTGATAATAATAAGGCCAATATTTCCCAGTAATCCAAAATTCAGAACTATTATTGTCAAATGCAACACCATTTAACACATCTGCTTGTTCATGCTGGGATTCATTCAGTAATCCTTCTGCATTAATTGAATCAGTTACATTTCCAGTATTAATGTCAATTAAGATTATCTCATCAGTTAACCATACATTGGAATATACTGAGTTTTCAACACATTCTAACTCATTAAGATAAGGTATAGGAGTTCCATTTTTTGTTACATTTACTACGCCTATTAATTCAAAAGTCACTAGATCTCTAAGTCCTAATTGATTAGTGCCATTACTCATTACAAAATATTCGGACATTGTACATATCCCCCAACCTTCTCCAGTATAATTTAAGGTGTTTACTATTTCAAAAGTATCAATATCAAAAACAAAAGCAACATTAGAGAGATATGTTAATTGTATCAATTTGTTATCATTAAATGTTAATCCTTCGGCAAAAATTGATTCATTATGATTGAATACTTTTTCAATTTCCCCAGTGCTCATGTTTACCTTTTTTAAACTAGATTCTCCATATTTACCAGTACTCTCATATAGATACCCTTCATTAATTAATAATCCCTGTGTCCAAGAACCATTTTCATGTAAAATTGTTTTTTCTACAACTACATCTAAACGTTGTACTGATGATGAATTTTGTTCTGATGCTATTGCCGTATTAATCCCTAAAATTAATAAAAAAACCAAGATGATTCCGATACTATTTGGAACGGGCCATCTTTGCATGTCTGATACATGTTCCAACGCGGCTTATATACGTCCTCGATAACAGAACGCCATCTCTAATCGGGATTATCAGGTGGCCTTGATGTCGAAGCGCAGTAATTCTTACTCCTCTAAACTAATTATTGGTCTGCTATTCATGTTTTTAGCAGCAAGTTTCTCCCCACTTGTATCAGCAAATCCTAATGAAAATAACGAAGAAAATGAAGATTTAATCAATCAAACTTCAGAACCTTATGTTATTGGTGATTTGAATTATTTTATTCCTGAAGTAGATGGTCGGCAATATCTTTTTTCTGAGGAAGAACCTGTTTATTCCGCATCTAGATGGATGAAGGGAAAATACATAGATGCCGGTGAACCATTCGAACCAGAAATCAGTGTATCTTCTACAAAATCCAGCACATCAAGTCGGGCACATTCTGGATGTACTCCTGGCAATGACTGGACAGAGGGCGAGTCTGGCACTGTTTCAATTTCAGGTGGTTCAATAGACGTTGTTGCAGAAAAAGTCACCACTAATGCAGCATTTCTTGTTGGCACAAGTAGTTCTGTAAATATTGCAACTCTAAACAGTTTTGCTACTGATTGGGAAACTACAGTATTTCCAACTGTTACGAATTTATATTTGTCTGGTTCAATGCCTGATCGTGATGGTAATTGCCAAGTTGAAATTATTTTGTATGATATTGATGGTGGTGGTGGAGTAGGAGGATACTTTTCTCCAGGTATTGCAAATAGTGGGGAGTCTATTTTTGTCGATGCCGCCGATACTGGCGGCTCATTTGGAAGGGTAATTCTAGCTCATGAATTTCAACATTTATTACATAATCATGCAGACCCAAGTGAATACCTTTGGATAGACGAAGGTAATGCAGACATGGCAGCTTTCTTTTGTTTTGGAATGGATAGTTCACTAAGAGGCCATATCAATGCATGGACAAGTCGTCCAGATGTAAGTATTCGTTGGTGGGATCAAAAAGAAGATACTTCTGATTATGGCGCTGGAATGCTCTTCATGCTATATCTTCATGATATGTTAGGTGGAGCAAATGCAATGGCACAACTTGTTTCTGATCAAGCAAGTGGTGGGTTTGGAATTACAAATTTATTGGCAAATCCACCAGGAGGTGTTTCTTCTCCAATAGGCTCTACTTTCTCTGATGCAATGGCTAATTTTTCTGTTGCCGCCGTATTAGATTCTGATCAAGCCCCTTATGGTTTTGATAGCATAGACATGATGCCTTCTTGTGGAGGAAGTAGTTCAATATGCAGAGTTCAACCATCCGAAACACATAGCACATGGTCTCAACCTTGGTCTAGTCCGAGTGTACAAATAGAAGGTTGGGGATTAGCAATTTTTAAAATGGTAGCTGATGGTAATGCTGGAAAATTAAATCTTCGTCTAACCGCCGAAATAGATGCTTTTGATGGTATTTTGGCGGCTGTTGACAATAATGGCATTGTTACCACTGCTCCGTTAGACTTTACTAGTGGGCCTGACAATAATGCAGATGGTAACCCTGATTATGGTGAAGCTACTGGATTAGTCCCTGGATTTGGAAATGGTACTGAAGAAGTATATGCAATTACTTGGTTTGAATCTCTTCCAAGTGATTGTAATTATGAAGATTGTTATTCAACCCTTCCTCCAGGTTTTACATCATATCCTACTTCATCTGTAAGCATTGATGCAAATGTAATTACAGGCCCTCCAACATTAAATCCATCACCAGTATTAAATTACACAGATAGAGATGGAGATGGAGGTTTTGACACAATTCAAGTAGATACTTATGTTACCTCACAAGCATATTCTGAAAAAGTAGATGTCTTGCTTGAAGTCTATGATTCAACAAATAATATGATTGATTCAACAACTTCTCGTGTTACAGCAGGAGGAGGTCAACCTGTTACCTTTAGTTCATGGTTTACACCACAATTAACAGACACATATACAATAGTTTCAAGATTAGTTGAATTAACAGGATCTGTAATTGATACTCAAGTATTACCAAATATTTTCCTAGAAAATTTAATGCCAGATGCAATTGGTTCAATTAATACATTTGAGGCAGAAACATGGGATCAAATACAATTTTCTGCATCTGGAGAAGATAAATGGGGATTATCCACAGATAATGTAACATTGCCAAATATTGATGATCCAGTAGCTTATGAATGGACTTTTGGAGATGGAAGTACATCCACTCTAAAAAATCCAAGAAGAGCATATACATCAGTAGGATTCTTTCCTGTAACTCTTAGAGTTCAAGACCTTGGAGGAGGATGGAGCGATACACTTAATTGGTCAATGAATATTACAGATGAATCAATTCCAAACATTGAAATTAGAATCAATGGTCAATCACTAAGTCAAAAACCTGACTGGTGTCCTGCTGATTGGTGTTTAGATACAGATCAAGCAACTGAATTTAGTGCATATCGTGCTAGTGACAATGTCCCCATTGAATTATTAGAATTCTCATGGGCATTTGGAGATGGAATTATAGAATCTGGAACTGGAATGTATGAAGTGGTGCATGCATGGACTGAAGGTGAATCTGACGGTAGATCCTCAATGATGAATCTAAGTATAAGTGATGGGACAAATATTGCATACCTTGAATTAGAGATTTTAGTTATGAATCGAGTCCCCAGACAAATATTTACTGGTGATTTTGTTACTGAAACTCTTGTGCCAATTACCTTACCTGATGTGTTTGTAGATGATGATGGTACAATTACAAACATTATTTGGGAATTTGAAGGAGAAGTAAATTTAGATGGTAATGGCATAACATTTGATAGTTCATTCATAGAACCAATAACCTCTACAGATTCAAATCCCTCTCCTGCTTGGAAATTTCCCGGCACATACAATGTAACAATTACCGCAACAGATGATGATGGAAACCAATCATTAGCAACATTCATTGTGATTGTAAACAATCAAAGGCCCGTTCCAATTATGAATGTTTACGATAATTTGGGGAATCCGCTTAACCTAGTTATTGAAGAAGCTGTTGCTGGCAGAAACTATACTTTCGATTCTGCATCAAGTTACGATCCTGATAGTTCAGATGCATTAATGGCACAATGGATATTTTCAGATGGGTTTTCCACAAATATCTCAACAAGTGAAACTATAGGTTATCAATTTAATGAGCCAGGAGATTATAGTGTAACTTTAATAATTACAGATTCATTAGGACTTGAATCATTATCATTAGAACGAGTCATTAGAATTTCAAACCCTGCTCCAATAATTAATGCTAAAATTTTAGATGCTTGGATAAATGGAGAAATCGTAAATGAAAATACCCCTAGAACCAACGACAGTGTTTTTACATACACTTCTACATTTACAGGAGATGGTGAAGTCTTTGCAGCACCAGGAACATTACTCTTCTTTGATTCTAGTGGTACAAGAGATGGAGATTTCAAATATGCTGGTTTTTCAAATCCTGATCAAAGTCAAAATGATTGGAATGGGATTGTAGAATATTCTTGGAACTTCGGCGATGCAGGGCCAATAAGTAACGAACCAAGCCCTTGGCACTCTTATAATTCTCCAGGGGTCTATACAGTTACTCTTACTGTAAGAGACAATTATGGCACTGGAGATACAAGTCAAATTCAATTTAAAATTAGAATTGATGAAGCACCAGTATTTAATCAAATTCAATTCTCCAGTGGTATTGAACAAATTGTAGAAGATTTCTCTATTGCAATAAGTGCCAGTGCCGAAGATTCTGAATTTTCAAGTGGATTAATTGCCTGTAGAGACCTTAACCCCTCAATAGATGATGATGAAGATGGAATAACAGAAAATGATTGTGATACTGACGTAAATACTGAAATTAAGTATTATTGGGATTTTGATTCAAGATACGAAGATGTAAATATTGCTGCAGCAATGGATGGAGATAATTCAAATGACTATATTGTAGCTCAAACATTAGAATATATGTGGAACGATACGGGTAATACTGTAATTACCTTGAAAATATGTGATGGTATTGACCATTGTTCAATTGAATATTTTCCAATTAAAATATTATTAAAACAAACAGATGCTGAAGAAGAACCTTTTGATTGGGCTGATCCGAATAGTTATTTTAATTCTGAAATTGGAGGCAGTAGTGCAATTTTCATCGGTTCAATACTTGCCGTATTAATCTTAGGTTATTTCGCAATGAGGCAACCAAATGAAATCGAAGAAGAGGCTGAAGATGCTGCACAAACTTACGAAGTTGAGGAGGTTGAAGTGAAAGGAGGGGTGATGGGAATGGATAATCACACACCTCCACCGAAACCTGCTGTACTAGAAAAAGATGAACGGAGAAGTTCAAGTTCTGGATATGTTCGACCTGTGAAAGGGAAGTGAATACATGTCTGCTACGAGAAAAATTGCTATTTCATTATTCTTGATATTTTTTTTGCCATTAGTCACATCTAATTTTTCATTTTCTGAAGAGATTTTTTCACCAGTTAGTGCTGCTTCATGCAATTCCTCCAACAGGGAACCTATTTGGGGGACTGAAGCAGCAAATATCTCAGTTAGAAACAATATGTATGATTACAAGTTAGAAGATAGTGGTAATGAACCCTATCCCGAATTTGACGATTCTGTAATTTATTCTAACGAAGCTCTAGGGACTTTGACTCAGGATGATGATTTTAGTACGAGTCAAGTAATGGCTAACGATTCAATAAGTGGACTAAGATTAAATTTAACGACTGGTCAAAAATATACTTTTTGCGTAACAGCACAACATCTAAACAATGGCACAATCTTAGGAAGTTCCAATGTCGATGTATATCTACTTACAAGTTATGATTGGGATATTTATGAAAGAGACTACAATCAAAGAAATTCGGAATGGAGAGATTATTTAATGGATGATGTCCCTATCGAATGGCGATCATATATGAGTAGTTTTTATTGGAAACCTTATCGTGATGTTCATGAGTATACAGAAAATTCTCAATTTGAATTTTCTGTGGCCTTAGATCAACCTCTTGTCACAAATTCAATGTGGCAAGAGTATGGTTCAAGTTGGGAAGAATTTTACTTAATTGTAGATGGTTGGGACAATATTTACGAAGATGCTAAAGCACCGGGACACGAAGTTCAAGTTGACATTCAAGTAATGATTGAAGAAAGATATGCTTTGCCAAATTGGACTGTGAGTTTGACTTGTTGCGGATTGTTTCTGTCTATTGCTGCAATTCCAGCCATATTGCATGTTCGATATCAAAAAGCAGGCATTTCTAGTAAAAAATCTCAATTAATTCCAAAGGTTTCAGGAACTGATACAAACGCATTTGGAACAATGAAAGAAGAATTAGAATAAATCAATATTCTAGCATTTCCCATGCATCTGTAAGGTCTCTTACATTTATCAATCCTTTTTTACCTAAATGAAAATCTGATTCAAGTGTTGCATAAACCATCGCTTGATTTAGTAGAGGGGCATGTAACCTTGTCCAATCTCCACTTGGACCTAACCCCATTAAACTCATTTTATGGGGGCTGTTTCTCAAAGACCAACATGCATTCACAATTTCTATGCCATCGTGGTGATCATTTGTCTTAAAACACAATTTTACTAAATCACCAGAATCGCTATTTTCTTCAATTAATGAAATTATTTTTTCTGCATCAGGTGTTTCTTCTACATCATGAAATGAAGAAACAACCTTCGTATTTGATTCAGTTGCACTTTTAATTAATTTTTTACGTACTTTTTGATCTATACTTATTTCTAAATCTACCCAACTAACTTCACTTTCTATAGCCTTCTTCAAAATTTCAATGCGTTCTTCTTCTGTGCCAGGGAATTTTCCACCTTCTTGAGAACTTCTACATGTAAACAGTACTGGTGTTTCTATAGCCTCTTTAAGTCTTTTAATTGAATTTTTAACATCTACTTCTGACACTTCTCTAGAAAAGATTTCATAGGGGGGTGATTTAGATTCTTCGGAATCAGCATTGTTCTTTTGAAATACTTTTGAAAGATAAAGAAAATCAAAACGAATCTCTAAAACATCTGCTCCAGCTAATGTTGCAAGACCTGCCGCTTTAATGCACTCTTTCACAGAATATCCCTCGATGGAGACACAAACTAACGGACGGTTCACGACATGGCCTGTCAGATGTTCATTTTAATGCTGTCGAATGTTTTTTACCAATACATTTGCACCCATTTCAAACACAAAAGCGATTAGTTTACAAACCTCGCTTTATACTCTACTAATGTTCGAAGAAGCCTAAAAGGTTCGAGTGATGGGGTAGCGAAATTTTCTACTATTAAAAATTAAGAAAAGTGATATTATGAGTGAGGAATATGATGCAGAAAGTATTCAAGTTTTAGAAGGGCTTGAAGCAGTTAGAAAAAGACCTGGAATGTACTTAGGGGATCCTCATGATGGTACCGCCTTACACCATTGTATTTGGGAAGTCGTGGATAATTCCGTAGATGAACACCTTGCAGGGCATACTGAAACAATTGAAGTCAATCTTCACCCTGATGGTTCTCTCTCTGTACGTGATTTTGGTAGAGGCATTCCTGTAGGGATTCATGAAGAATTTGGTATCTCTGCAGCAGAGGTAATTATGACAAAACTACATGCTGGTGGAAAATTTGATAATAGTTCATACAAAGTTTCAGGAGGATTGCATGGCGTTGGCGTTTCAGCTGTAAATGCGGTATCTGAATGGATGGAAATGACAATTCATAGAGATGGTGTAGTCTATTACCAAAGATATGAAGCAGGCGTTCCTGTAGAGGCATTAAAAGAAATTGGAAAATGCGATGATACGGGAACTTTAATTCAATTTAGGCCTGACTTAGGAATATTTACTCACATTACCGAGTTTGAATTTGAACAAGTAGATACTAGATTAAAAGAAACTTCATTCCTAAATGCTGGATTGGAAATAATCATCTCAGATAAAAGAGAGGATGAAGAAAATGTAAGTACACATCATTACGAAGGAGGATTAAGCGAATTTGTGCGGCAACTTAACTCAAATAGAGAAATAATGCACGAAGAAGTAATTCAAATAAGTGGTGAAAGAGAAACAGAAAAAGGACCAGTAACAATTGATTTAGCCTTGCAATGGTCTGATGCATTTAGTGAAACTATCCTCTGCTATACAAACATAATTCGCAACAAAGACGGTGGAACACACATGTCAGGATTAAGAGGGGCGTTAACTAAATGTATCAACAACTATGCCAAAAAACGAAAGTTGCTAAAGGGAAATTCACTATCTGGAGATGATGTTCGTGAAGGTTTATCAGCAATAGTCAGCGTAAAACATCCCGATCCTTCATTTTCATCACAAACTAAAGATAAGCTTGTAAGTAGTGAAGTCACAAGTATTGTTGAAACGGTAGTTTATGAAAAATTAGGTGAATTCTTTGAGGAAAATCCTTCTGTGGGCAAATTAGTCGTGGACAAATCATTACTAGCATCTAAAGCAAGAGAAGCAGCAAGAAAAGCAAGAGATTTAACTCGGCGTAAAGGCGTATTAGAAGGTGGAGGATTGCCAGGAAAATTAGCAGATTGTCAATCCAGAGACCCTTCTGAATGTGAAATATATTTAGTCGAAGGAGATTCTGCAGGGGGTTCTGCAAAAACAGGTAGAGACAGACGGATCCAGGCAATATTGCCACTCCGTGGTAAAATTCTTAATGTCGAAAGGCAAATGAGAAACTTGGTGAAGGTATTTCAGAATAATGAGATACAAACTATGATTAGGGCTTTGGGAGCAGGTGTTGGGAATCCTTCTGAAGAGGGTGTTATAGAAGAAGGAACCTTTGACACAAGCAAATTAAGATATTCGAAAATTATTATTATGTGCGATGCTGATATTGATGGCGCCCACATAAGGACATTGATGCTGACATTCTTATGGAGGTTTATGAGGCCTGCAATAGAAGAAGGTCATGTGTATATCGCTCAACCACCCCTATATCAGTTATCTAAAGGTAGAGTTGGAAGATATGTGTATTCAGATGAGGAAAGAGACGAAGTAATGAAAGAGTTACAAGGAGATAATCCTAATGCTAAAATTAATGTACAGAGATACAAAGGTTTAGGAGAAATGAATCCCGAACAACTGTGGAATACAACGATGAATCCTGAAACAAGAACCATGCTAAGGGTAACAGTTCAAAATGCTGAGGAAACGGATAGAATGTTTGAAATTTTAATGGGTGAAGATGTCCCAGACAGAAGGAAATTTATTGAAACACATGCAAAGGAGGTGACAAACCTTGACATCTAATGAGGAAACACCAAGTTCAAATGAAAATATTCTTAATCATCCATTGAATAAAGAAATGAAAATATCATACATTAATTATGCTATGTCTGTCATTATTGGCAGAGCCTTACCTGATGCAAGAGATGGACTAAAACCAGTTCACAGGAGGGTATTGTATGGTATGTATGAGGGAGGACATACGTCAGATAAGAAATTCAGTAAATCAGCAAGATCGGTAGGGGATGTAATGGGTAAATATCACCCTCATGGAGACCAATCAATTTATGATACAATGGTTAGAATGGCCCAAGATTTCTCATTAAGATATCCACTCGTAGATGGCCAAGGAAATTTTGGATCTATTGATGGAGATCCTCCTGCTGCAATGCGTTATACTGAAAGTAGGCTTGACCGAATTGCAAAACATATGCTCGGAGACATAGAAAAGAAAACTGTTGACTTTCAACCCAATTTTGATGATTCTGAATTTGAACCAACTGTCTTACCTGCTAGGTTACCAAATTTATTACTCAATGGTAGCGATGGTATTGCTGTAGGGATGGCAACAAGAATTCCCCCTCATAATTTAAATGAAGTAGCAGGTGCAGTAAATCTTCACGTAAATCAAATAATTGAACAAGGAGTTGAAAAATTAGAGATGCCTTCGATTTCAATCGAGAGATATATGGAACATGTTTCTGGTCCAGATTTCCCGACAGGTGCTTCAATACATGGCGTAGAAGGAATTATTGACATGTATTCAACAGGCAAAGGTAAATTCCATGTAAGATCAAAGTGTGAAGTTTTTGATGACAATAAAGGTAAAAGAATTATAATTACTGAAATTCCGTATCAAGTTAAAAAAGCTGACATGCTCGTATATATTGCAGACTTAGTTAGTAAAGGAACTGTTATTGGAATTAGAGACATTCGTGATGAGTCTTCAAAAGAAGGTATTAGAGTAGTTATTGAAGTCAAAAACAATGCTGATCCTCATGCGGTGCTAAACCAATTGTTCAAAAAAAGTCGTTTACAAGAATCATATTCAGCTAATATGATGGGAATTTTAGATGGCCGACCTGTACTTTTAACATTACCTAAAATGTTACACACATATGTTGCACATAGAGAATCTGTAATTGAAAGACGGGCCCAATTTGAATTAAACAAGGCAGAAGCAAGAGCACATATTTTAGAAGGATTGGTTAAAGCTCAAGATAGAATTGATGAGGTTATTGCAGTTGGTAAAGCAAGTGAAAGCAGAGAGCAATTTGAATTGGTTTTAAAAGGAGAAGAAAGCATAATTAAAAACATTGCACCATTTGATTTTACAGAACCTCAAGCAAAAGCTATTGCAGAAAGAAGATTATATCAACTTAGTAAATTAGATGTTAATAAAGTTCAAAATGAATTTGAAGAATTGCAAGTAATTATTACTGACTTGAAAGACATTATTGGATCTCGGCTTAGAAGACTAAATATTCTATTGGATGAACTTAATGAAATGGTTGAAAAACACGGTGATGAAAGACGTTCATTCATAGATCCTATGCCATTATCAATGGACAGAGAAGATCTCGTGGAAGAAAGAGCGATTGTAATAACTCTTTCAGAAAACAATTACATTAGACATCTTCCAACTGAAGCATTTAGAACTCAAGGGACTGGAGGCAAAGGATTGAAGGGAGTCACTACCAAAGATGAAGACAGGCCTCAAGCAATTATTACTTGTTTCAGTAAAGATAGATTATTAATTTTTACAGATAAGGGACGTGTTTATGGCCTCAAGGCTTGGGAAACTCCAATAGCCAGTAGGCAGGCAAAAGGCAGCCATATTCGAAATTTATTAGAGGGGATTAGAGATGATGAAAGCGTAGTAAGTATCTTGCCTATTTCAAAGGAATTAATAGAAGAAGTTACGGAAAAATCAATCAATGTTAAAGTTGAAGAGGGCGAAAAGAAACCCGCTTCTGGATATTTCTTACTCTTTTCTACCAAATGTGGCCTTATTAAGAAAACAGATCTTAGAGAATATGTCAAAATAAATAGAAATGGAAAATTTGCTATTAAATTTAAAATTGAAGATGATGAATTAGTTAGTGTACGTTCTGGAACTGATGAGTCTGACATCGTACTAATATCCAACAAAGGTTTCGCCTCTAGATTTTCATGTGAACAGATTTCATCTACAAGCCGTAATACCTCAGGAGTATGGGGGATTAGAACAGGAGATCGTGGAGATGGAGGGCATGTTGTTGGAATGATTGTAACTTCAAATTATGAGACTCAAATCATAACAATTACCAAAAATGGTCAAGCAAAAAGAACTAGAGTAGGCACTGCAGGAAAAATCCCCGTTATAGATGCAAATGGCGTTCAAAAACTAAATGATGATGGGTCTCTTAAATTTGCTAATGACGGATATAGAAGGACTAGGAATGGAGCAAAAGGCATCATCACAATGAAACTAGAGGAAGATAATAGTGATGAAATTGTTGCAGTTAGGCAAATACCTGATGTGCAAGATAATTTGTTTTTATTAACATCTAAAGGAATGATGATTAGAGTTAAAGCAGAAGATACCAAATTTACAAAAAACAGATCCACTAAAGGGAATAGAATTATGGAATTAAGGAATAAAGAGAAAACTAAATTCCTTGATGAAATTATTTTTGCAGCAAGAATACCTGCAGAATTGATTAGTGAAGAATTATCAAATTCAACCAATCCAGCAACTGATGAGGCTCCATTAGATTCAACCAATCCAGCAACTGAAGAAGAATAGTGAAGTTCAAACACTAGAACTTATTCTGGGTTAATGTCCTGGGGTGATTTTGATGAATGAAGATAAATTGATTTACGATTGGAATGTCATTAATTGGGAATTAAATCGAGATGAGTCTAAACACCCACATAGTGTTTGGTTTGATGATGAAACATTACGAGATGGTTTGCAATCTCCATCTGCCAGAAACCCTACAATAGAGCAAAAAATAGAATTATTAACCTATATGGAGAAATTAGGCATTCAAAAAGTAGACCTTGGATTGCCTGGAGCGGGGCCATTTCACATAGAACATATTGATGCAATGCTTAAACACATTGTAGAAAATGATTACAAGATTAGACCAGGTGCTGCTGTAAGGACTGTTGTTTCAGATATTGAGCCTCTTGTAGATTTACAGTCAAAATATGAAATTCAAATTCAAGCAAGTGCTTTCCTAGGAACAAGTCCAATTCGTCAGTATGCTGAAGGTTGGACAATGGAGAAATTACTCTCAACTATGGAAAAAGCAGTTGGTTTTGCAGTAGACAATGATATTCCTGTAATGTTTGTTACTGAAGATACTACTAGAAGTAGACCTGAAGACGTAAAACAAATTTATACCCGTGCACTAGAATTAGGTGCCGATAGACTTTGTGTATGCGATACATGTGGACATGTAACTCCTAATGGAACTAAACAATTATTATCATTTATACAAGATGAAGTAATTCCTGATGCTGGATTTAAAAGAAGAGATATAGAAATCAATTGGCATGGACATCAAGACAGAGGATTAGGTGTAGCAAATAATTTAGCAGCCGTAGAAGCAGGTGCTGATGTAATTCACGGTACTGCTTTAGGAGTAGGAGAAAGGGCTGGAAATGCACCACTTGATCAAACACTAGTTAATCTAAGTTTAATGGGAATAATTGACAATGATTTAACTCTCCTAAATGAATACATGAATAAAGCCCATGAATATGTTGAAGTTGCATTACCTAGAAATTATCCTGTCTTTGGAGAAGATGCATTTGAAACAGGTACAGGAGTACATGCTTCTGCCGTAATTAAGGCGATGAAAAAAGGTGATGATTGGTTAGCAGATAGAGTTTATTCAGGGGTACCTGCACAAGATTTTGGATTGCAACAAATTATTAGAATTGGCCATATGAGTGGTAGATCAAATATTATTTGGTGGCTTGAAAAAAATAGTTTCGAACCAACAGAGGAATTAGTTGCACATTTATTTGAAGTGGCTAAATCAAAAAGAAGATTAATGTCAGACAATGAAGTTAAAGAAGTTGTAAGTACATTTATTTCAAATTAAATTAATCTTCTTCTTCTTCGGCTGCTATCATATTTCCTTGTTGATTATCTGAATTTGGCGTTACCCAGTCTTTTTGCCATTCTGAATCTACACTACCCCCTGACCATTCTCCATCAATAGAAATCTCATCTACGTCTGATTCATCACGCCAAACAGGTGCTCCTAATGATCCATTAACAATTAATCTAGAATTTTCATTACACTGATTCATAATTAAATTCTTAGATTTTGTAATTGGTAGTATGTGCCCTACTGGAGTTCCTGCAGTAACAAATGGATGAGTTGCTGCACAGATAAATAATCCCGTAATAGGTGATTCTAAATCAATTGATTCACCTGGGTTTTGAGGATCGCTAATTGTAGCAACAATATCTCCCTTTTTAACAAAAGAACCTGGACCTACTAACATATCTAGTAATCCTCCACCGTGCGCCCTTAACCAAGTTGAACCTGAAGCCAATAAACGAAATCTAGGACGATTTGGTGAACCTGGGATTACATGCAATGTTTTTAAGGAATTTAGTACCCCATTAACTGCAACTTGTACAGCTTCATGATCAAGAGTACTTGCCCCCCCGCCTTCATAAGTTATTGCTCCAATATCTAAATTATTTATTGTTCTGCGTAAAGATCCTTTTGGAGGTTTACTATCCAAGATCACTTCTAAACCAAACGATTTAGCAAGATGTTGGGACGAAGAGTGCGTTAAATCTGCTCTAATCTGAGGCATATTTGATCTGCCCTTTGCAGCTGAATGTAAATCAATCACATAATCTGAATCTTTAATTAATGAATGATAAATTCTGTAAGCAACTCTTTGCGTAGTATTTCCAGACTTACGTCCAGGAAATTCACGATTTAAATCTCTACCATCGGGAAAATATCTTGAATTAGATTTGAATCCTGGAATATTAATGACAGGTACGATTCTAATTGTACCTGCAATCTTGTTAGGATCTAATGGCCCACCCTCACAAGTTAATGCTTCTGACAGAAGATGAGAACATGCGCTAGGCCCTGTTAATTCATCTCCATGAATTGCTCCTGTAATTGTTATAACAGGACCTGGGCGTTTACCGTGCAAAATACACACAGAAGTAGGCCATGAATCGCCAAGAGTTACCTTTA
>Ga0066849_10000516_pt1 | contig 15674 bp, 19 predicted proteins | sample ETNtaG_9_FD_65492 | JGI IMG/M metagenome (GOLD analysis project Ga0066849, IMG submission 65492) | Marine microbial and viral communities from oxygen minimum zone, Eastern Pacific Ocean - ETNP201406SV69 | ecosystem: Environmental > Aquatic > Marine > Oceanic | place: Pacific Ocean: Eastern... | reverse complement strand
ACATCAGATGATGATCTAATCATGATTAATATAGATGATGTTCTTACGATGACTGAGAATAGTAATATAGATATGATTGCTTATTATCATGATTACCTTAGAAAAAATAATAAAGAGAATAATTCTAAACTCTCTAGAGAAATGGGATATATATCTAGTGTTAAAGAAGCTAAAAAGACACTAGAGAAACTTTATAACGATAATTAATTTATATAACCTATACTTTCCTTATCAACCCGGACAAGCCTAATCCTACTTGGTTTTTGAATACTTGTCAACTATATGAATTTCTGATATAATATTGAAAGAATTACTTATATCATAATGCCAATCCAACCGATGACTACTATGCGAAGAGGAAGAAACTCCGAACACTATGTTAATAATAAGGAGTTCCTTGAAGCTCTTGAAAACTACTTTGCAGACGTAGAACGTTGTAAGCTGAATGACAAATCCAAACCACCCATTCCTAGGTACATTGGTGAGTGTTTTCTAAAGATTGCAAACCACCTATCATATAAACCCAACTTCGTGAACTACATGTTCAAGGATGATATGATCTGTGATGGTATCGAAAACTGTGTAAGATACGTCCACAACTTTAGTCCTGAGAAATCCAAAAATCCATTTGCATACTTCACTCAAATTATTTACTATGCGTTCTTGAGAAGGATCCAACATGAGAAGAAGCAACTAGAGATCAAGAACAAGATCCTGGAGAAGACCAATTTTGATGAAGTCTTTGATACAAATGATCTTGATAGTGATAATTATTCAGACTATAACAGTATTAAAGATAGCGTTCACTCTAAGTTAAGATATTGATGCGTGTAGCAATTATTACTGACCAGCATTTTGGATGTCGTAAAAACTCTAAGATCTTTCATGATTACTTCTTAGATTTCTATAACAATGTATTTTTCCCTTATCTAGAGGAGAATGGTATCACCACTGTGATTGATATGGGTGATACTTTTGATAGTAGGAAGGGTATTGACTTCTCTGCATTAGCATGGGCAAAAGACAATTATTATGATCGTCTGAGAGACATGGGTGTTACCGTTCATACCATCGTGGGAAATCATACAGCATATTACAAGAATACTAATAAGGTGAATGCGGTTGACCTTCTACTTCGTGAGTATGATAATGTGCATGTATATGATTTTGCTACTGAAGTTGAACTAGATGGTCTTCCTATATTATTCATTCCGTGGATTAACAAAGAAAATGAAGAAAGTACTCATCGATTTATTAAAAGTTCAACTTGTCCGGTCGCGATGGGGCACCTTGAGTTAAACGGATTTAAAGTCAATAAAGCAATCGTAATGGATTGTGGTGATGACAGTAAACTATATTCAAAATTCTCTAAGGTCTTTAGTGGTCACTATCACACTAGATCGGATAATGGTAGTATTTTTTACTTGGGTAACCCCTATGAAATGTTCTGGACAGATGTTGGCGATTCAAGGGGATTTACCGTCTTTGATACATGTACTCAAAAACATTTTCATGTAGATAATCCTTACAATTTGTTTAATGTTTTATATTATGATGATGAACCAGCATCACTTATAGATACAAGACCTTATGAAAATAAGATTGTTAAGGTAGTTGTCCGTAACAAACCAAGAATTAAAGAGTTTGAAAAACTTATTGATAAACTATATTCCTCAAACGTACATGAACTTAAGATTGTAGAAAACTTTCAAATACAAGAGTCTGAGGACTTTGAAGTGGAAGAGTCAGAAGATACTTTTTCTATTCTTGATAGATATATTGAGGAATCAGAGACCGAATTAGATAAATCAACTGTTCAAAATCTGCTCAGAGAAATTTATCAAGAAGCTTGTGAGATGACTTGATGTATATTATTACAATCAAAGGAAAAGAAAAGGATGGGGCATATTCAGTATCTGATGAAGATGGGGATGAAATTCTTTATATGTTTCTAGAAGAGGATGATGCAATTCGGTTTGCATTACAATTAGAAGAGGATTGTGGATTTCCCTCCATGAAAACTATTGAAATTGATGATGAATTGATGATTAAAACCTGTGAACTTCATGATCACAGGTACACCGTGATAACCCCCAATGACATTGTGATTCCTAAAACAAATTATGATACTCTTTCAAAAGATTAGATGGCGAAATCTGTTAAGTACAGGTAATCAATATACAGAAGTAAATCTAGATAAAGATCAGACAACACTTATCATCGGAACCAATGGTGCAGGTAAGTCCACCATTCTTGATGCTCTGTGTTTTTCTTTATATGGAAAGGCGTTCAGACGTATCAATAAGGCTCAACTCATCAACACAACCAACGAGAGAGGAGCTCTGGTAGAGATTGAATTTAATGTCAATGGAACTGACTGGAAAGTCGTGAGAGGCATTAAACCAAATACTTTTGAGATCTATAGGGATGGAACACTTCTGGATCAATCACACTCTGCCATTGACCAACAGAAATGGTTGGAACAGAATGTTCTGAAGATGAACTATAAATCCTTCACCCAGATTGTGATTCTAGGTAGTAGTTCCTTTGTTCCTTTCATGCAACTCCCATCTTCTAGTCGTAGAGAAGTTGTAGAAGAATTATTGGATATTAAGATCTTTTCCTCTATGAATAGTTTGATTAAAGATAGGATTCGGTCTTGTAAGGAAGAGATTAGAACATTTGAATTGACAAAGACATCTGTCAAAGAAAAGATTTCTATGCAAGAGAGTTTTATTGAAGAACTTGAAAGTCGTGGTAATGCAAATATAGATTCAAATATGAAAAAGATTGATAATCTTTTGGATGAAGAAAATGAGTATGCTTTGAATAATGAGAGTTTAAACTATAAGATGGAAACTCTTCAAGGGCAGCTGAGGGATGTTACAGGTGCTACAGATAAACTTCGTAAACTTGGGAACTTAAAAGGTAAGATTTCTCAAAAAGTGTCAACAATTACTACGGAACATAAATTTTTTACAGAGAATAAGGTCTGTCCTACCTGTACACAACATATTGAGGAGGAGTTCAGAATAAATAAAATTGAAGACGCTCAAACTAAAGCAAGGGAGTTGCAATCTGGTTATAAAGAACTGGAAGAAGCAATTAAAGAGGAAGAAGAAAAGGAACGTCTTCTCATTTCCCTCAATAAGGAGATTTCAACACTCACATATGGTATTTCTAAAAACAATACTCAAATCACTGGATGTCAACGACAAATCAGAGATCTGGAATCGGAAATTCAAAGAATTACCGATCAGCTTGCAAACCGAAATACTGAACACAATCTGTTAGCTGAACTTAAAGAAAAATTAAAGAACACATACGACAAACTTGTTGAAAAAAGAAAAGATATCTTTTATCTTGACTTCACCTATAGTCTTTTAAAAGATGGGGGAGTAAAATCAAAAATCATCAAAAAGTATCTACCTCTGATTAATCAACAAGTTAATAAGTACCTACAGATGATGGATTTCTACATCAACTTTAAGTTGAATGAGGAGTTTGACGAGACAATTCAATCACCTATTCATGAGGACTTCTCGTACTCTTCATTCTCTGAAGGAGAAAAGATGAGAATCGATCTGGCATTGTTGTTTACCTGGAGAGAAGTAGCCCGATTCAAGAATTCAGTTAACACAAATCTCCTTATTATGGATGAGGTATTTGATTCTTCACTGGATGGTATGGGAACTGATGAGTTCCTAAAAATTATCCGGTTTGTAATCAAAGATGCTAACATATTTGTAATCTCTCACAAAGGAGGTTTAGAAGACAAATTTCAAAGTGTCATAAGGTATGAAAAGATCAAAGGATTCTCTACTATAGTATCATGAAGAAACAACACAAAACACCCGTAGACTTGTCTAAAAAATTCAGACAGTCTGGAATGACTTTAATTACCGACACTGCATCTGACAGGTATCTAGATGACTACACCAAATTGGCAACATCACTCCAAGAAGGAGAAGAAAAGAAAACTTAAACCTCAAGCAATGAGGGCCAGAAGAGAATCTCTTCGCCAATTCAAGAAGTGTCACCCGACCTCCCCCAAAAAGGGAGGTTTCGTTTTATATTAGCTACATACCAAACGAAACACCATGACCGTTAACTTAGAAGTCAAAGGTAATGTGGCTCGTCTCCTGGCCACAGAAAATCTTATTGTTGAAAATAAAAGAGTAGATACCGCATCATTCAACGTTGATACCCGTGTTCTGACCCTTCCTTTGTGGCAGAAGTCTTCTAATGTAGTATATGACCTATTGGTTGCTCACGAAGTTTCTCACGCCCTTTACACACCTAATGAGGACTGGGATTCTGAAGTTCCCCACCAGTTCTTGAATGTGGTGGAAGATGTTCGTGTTGAGAAACTGATCAAACGTAAGTTCTCTGGTCTTTCTAAAACTTTCTATCGTGGATACAAGGAGTTTTATGAGAAAGATTATTTTGAAATTGGGGATCATGATATCAATAAGATGAACCTGGCTGACAGGATCAATATTTACTTTAAGATCGGTAGTTTCCTTAATATTTCTTTTACAGAAAAAGAGAAGGAGATTGTAGATATTATTGGTGCCGTCAACACATTTGAAGATACACAATCTGCTGCTCTTGTTCTTTACAAATTTTGTAAAGAAGAGAACGAACAACAACAACAAATAAATATTAAACTTCCACAGAGTGATAGTGAGAATACACAATCTCCTTCACATTCTGATGAAAACTCCTATCCTATTGACAGTCAACCACAAGAGATATTGGAAGAAGATGTTGAAGAAGAATATATGGAGGAAGAAGAATCTTCCGATAATATTGAAGTGAAGACTGATACAGCATCTACAAGTAAAATACAGGATCTGGTAGACCTTAATGCGTATCCCAGTACCTATCTTGAAATTCCTGATATTGATCTTAGTAAGGTCATCAACACTAACAAAGAAGTTCATGATTATATCGAAGATTTTTGGGTTCCCTATACAAGGAGTCCTCAAACTCGATTATTTGATTTTCCAGATAATGAATATAACAAATTCAAAAAGACTGTCCAGAAAGAAGTCAACTATCTGGTAAAAGAGTTTGAGATGAAGAAGTCTGCAAATTCTTATGCTCGTGCCTCTGTATCAAGAACTGGTATCCTTGATTGTACTAAACTTCATACTTACAAGCATAATGAAGATTTATTCAAGAAAGTAACAACATTCCCTGATGGTAAGAATCATGGTTTGGTTTTTATTTTGGATTGGTCAGGTTCTATGGGGACAATTATGCAAGACACTATTAAACAACTTTACAGTTTAATTTGGTTTTGTAAGAAAGTTAGTATTCCTTTCTCTGTCTATGCTTTCACTTCTCAGTTCAATAATGATATTGTATATGATGATTATGGTTTCTGTAAAGATGGTCCTTATATTAGAAAAGCAGGAACCCTTCATATTGGTAATGAATTTTCTTTAATGGAATTCTTTACATCTGATACTTCTCAAAAAGTTCTTGATAAACAGATGAGGAATATTTTCCGGGTTATTGTTGCACAAGATCGCTATTTTTCTTCTGGTATTGAACCACCTCGTCTAGGTCTTTCTGGAACTCCACTTAATGAAACTATTATTACTCTTCGTAAACTCATTCCTTCACTTCAAAGTAAGTGGGGTACTGAAAAGACCCAGTGTGTTATTCTGACTGATGGTGAGTCTAATCACCTTGGCGCAGATCGTTGGATTGGTAGAGATCAAGAAAATCTTAGTTCCCAACAAGAAAATGATTCAGATTATTTAGGTCGTTGGTCTAGGCGTCGTCTTCGTCCTCATAGTGATTATCTTCGTAATCGTAAGACTGGGGTAACTTATTCAATTTCTGATAAATGGTGGCAATTTACTACCTCTCTTATTCAGTGTTTGAGGGATGAATTGCCTTCTGTAAATTTCATTGGTATTCGTTTGTTGTGTGGTCGTGATACCACTGATTTCATCCGTAGATACTATGGATACGGTTACGAAACTGGTAAACTTCTTGCGGACTGGAGAAAGAACAAATGTTTTACGATGAAGATGGTTGGATATGATGCATATTTTGGGATTTCTTCTTCATCACTTTCTCAAAATTCTGAGTTTGATGTTGATGAAGGCTCATCTAAAGCCAAAATCAAATCTGCATTTATTAAGTCACTTAAGACCAAAAAACTAAATAAGAAAGTTCTGAATGAGTTTATACAACTTATTGTCTGACCACTTTTTAAACTGTCTATTTTGGTCTCTATTTAATCGATGGAGACTCTATAATATAAGAGTCAAACAAACACATCATTGATATGACACTGTCTACTGAATATATTGTATCTTCTCTCCAAGAACTTTATGGTGAGACTGTAACGACTGGTGATATTCGTGCATGGTGTGCAATGAATGGAACTACATATAATACTGTTATTAAAAAACTGGATGAATATAAAATTGGTCGTGGTAAGTGGAATTTGACTGTTCAGGAAAAATTGGAGTATAGTTATAATTCACCACCTGCACTTCCTGGAGTCGAACAAAACCTTATTCCTATAAAAGATGATACCTTCGTCAAGTTTGGTAATTTTAATGATATTAAAAAAATTATTAAGTCCAATTTATTCTATCCAACGTTTATCACGGGTCTTTCTGGTAATGGTAAAACTTTCTCTGTTGAACAGGCCTGTGCCCAACTTGGAAGAGAACTCATTCGTGTAAACATTACTATTGAAACCGATGAAGATGATCTTATTGGCGGTTTCCGCCTTATTGATGGTAACACCGTCTGGCACAATGGCCCAGTCATTGAGGCTATTGAACGAGGAGCAATCCTGCTCCTTGATGAGTTGGACCTCGCTTCAAACAAAATCCTTTGTCTTCAATCAATTCTTGAAGGGAAAGGAGTTTTCCTCAAAAAGATTGGTAGGAACATTTCCCCACAGGCAGGTTTTAATATCTTTGCAACAGCAAACACCAAAGGCAAAGGATCTGAAGACGGAAGATTTATTGGTACTAATGTGCTCAACGAAGCCTTCCTTGAACGTTTTCCAGTAACCTTTGAACAGGAATATCCATCTTCTACAACGGAACAAAAGATCTTGAATCGGGTTTCTGTTCAACTTGGTGTTGATGACGAACAGTTTACTAAGTATCTCTGTGATTGGGCTGATATCATCCGTAAGACCTTCTTTGATGGTGGTGTGGATGAACTTATTTCTACTCGTCGTTTGGTTCATATCGTCCGTGCATACTCCATCTTTAATGATAAGATGAAGGCCATTCAGGTTTGTTTAAATCGTTTCGATGATGAAACCAAACAGAGTTTTATAGAGTTATATGACAAAGTTGATGCAGACGTTCAAGTTGAATTGGATGTAGAAACAAATGTAGATGTAGAAACAATAAAAAACTTTAACGGTCGTTGACAGAACTGTGACTATTTGATATAATATGGGAAGGTAATATTGCCTTCTCTTTATTATGGACAGCATAACTTTTATTAATGGATTACATATGGACGATAAAATTGAATTGACTGACCTTAATCTGCCTGATAGGCCTTTTCAAAGGCATATCAAAAAGTATAATGAAGATGAAATCTTGAAGGAGTTGTCAGATTATATTTCTGGTACATACGACCAACATTATGCTGTTGGTAGTAATAGTGTACAAACACTTGACCTCATTGAAGCTTGTGGAGACGGTGAATCATTCTGTCGGTCTAACATTCTCAAGTATGCCTCTCGATATGATAAGAAAGGTACGGCAAGACGTGACATTTTGAAGATTTTGCATTATGCAGTTCTTCTGTTACACTTTAATGACAAAAACGCAAAACGTGAAACTTACCCTCAATAGGAATTCTGAATTCTTATTGACAAACAGAAGAAACTACTCCTACAATACAAACAAAGGTGATTTCCCTTAATGACTATGAAACTCTCTGACAAGACTGTTAACATCCTGAAGAACTTTTCTTCAATCAATCAATCCATCCTTTTCAAAGAAGGTAACAAGCTCCGAACTATTTCGGTTATGAAGAATATCTTGGCAGAGGCTGAGATTGATGAGGATATTCCCAAGGATTTTGGTATCTATGATTTGAACCAGTTCCTTAATGGTCTAAACCTCCATTCTAGTCCTGATCTGGATTTTGAAAATCAAGGTTACGTTGTGATTAAGGAAGGTCGTTCTCGTTCCAAGTATTTCTTTGCAGATCAGAATGTAATCGTAACTCCTCCTGAAAAAGAGATCACTCTTCCTTCTGAGGATGTGACTTTTGATTTGGACACTCAACAGTTGGATAAACTTCTCAAGGCTGCTTCTGTTTATCAACTACCTGACCTTTCTGTCGTTGGTGAGGCCGGTGTTGTTAAAGTCGTTGTTCGTGATAAGAAGAATGACACCTCTAATGATTTTTCTATTATTGTAGGTGAGACTACTTCTGAGTTTGTTTTCAACTTTAAGGTTGAGAATATTAAGATTATTCCTGGAACATATAATGTAATCGTATCTGAAAAACTTCTTGCAAAATTCGATAATAAGAATTATAATTTAAGTTATTGGATTGCTCTTGAACCCGATTCTACATTTGGAGATTAATGTGACCAGTTGGGAAGTGACTTATAGACTCCCCTCTACGGGGACAAAATATCATAAAATGATTGTTGAAGCAAATTATCAACATGATGCCAAGAAGATTGCACAGGCCCAAATTCCTTCCGCAATACTCTGTGGTGGTCCACGACGTATGTGAATCATGAAAGATTGGAAACAACTTTATAGTAATCTTCCTAGTGAAGAACTAGATAAGATTGCTGTTCTTCGTGTAATGGAATGTACCAATGGTGTCATTCAACACGCATACCGTGATGATGCTCCATACAAACTTTCTGTGGAAGATACACGTAGGGCCATGAAATTTAGTATGGGATGTATTAAACGAATGGCCATTCCTCTCAAAGATGAGACTATTACGTTTACTTCAGAAACTGAAGAACTTATGAGAGAAGCAAGAGAACTCTATATTAGTGGAGTCAAACATGGAAATGATAAAGACTATTCTGAGTTTATGAAAATCTCTGAGGTAACTGCACAGGTATGTGGTCTTCCTAGGATTATTCAGGGTATGAAGACTTTACAAGAAAATATTGATGACATCCCACCACAAACATTGCAATGGGGTGTAGAATATCTTATGCGATTTTTTACTGATGAATACCTTCGTGAATTCTATGAAAACTGAAAGAACTGATTTCTTATTTTGTGAAAAATATCGTCCACAGACCATTGATGATTGTATCCTTCCTGAAAGTACTAAGAAGACTTTCAAGGAGTTTGTAAAAAAAGGTGAGGTTCCTAATCTTCTTCTTTCTGGTCCACCTGGTGTAGGTAAAACTACCGTTGCTAAAGCACTTTGTCATGAACTTGGAGTAGATTATTATGTCATCAACGGATCTGACGAAGGTCGATTTCTTGACACTGTACGGAATCAGGCCAAGAACTTTGCTTCGACCGTATCACTTTCATCAACTGCTAAACACAAAGTCATCATTATTGATGAGGCTGACAACACAGGGAATGATGTACAGCTCCTCTTACGGGCTAATATTGAGACGTTTTATAACAACTGTCGATTCATCTTCACCTGTAACTACAAGAACAAAATCATCGAACCCCTACATTCTAGGTGTGCCTGTATCGAGTTCGGAATCAAAGGAAAAGAGAAACAACAGATTGCCGCAGGATTCTTCAAACGTCTTCAAGAAATCTTGGATACAGAAGGTATTAAATATGATAGTAAGGTCCTCGTAGAACTTATTAATAAACACTTTCCTGATTGGCGTCGTGTTCTGAATGAGTGTCAAAGGTATTCTACTGGTGGTAGTATTGATTCTGCAATTCTTGCATCGTTCTCTGACGTTTCTGTAAATGATCTTATTAAAAACCTTAAGGAGAAAAACTTCTCTGAAGTCCGCAAGTGGGTGGTTTCTAATTTGGATAATGATCCTGGGGTACTTTTCCGTCGTATTTACGACACTCTTCTTGTATCCCTTGAAAACAATTCTATTCCTGCTGCTGTGCTTGTTATTGCTAAGTATCAGTATCAGATTGCCTTCGTTGCAGACCAAGAGATCAACTTCCTCGCAGCCCTTACGGAAATAATGGTAGAGTGCGAGTTCAGATGAAAATACTTAAATGGATTAAAGAACATCTATCAAAATGGATGAATCTTAATCACCAACGACCTTGGAATAAGGAATCAGATGACCAAAGATAGAAGGAAATTAAAGGCCCAAGTAAAATCCAGATGGTATTATATCTTTTGGGCTACAGCAACTGTCTCTGTACTTTTGGGTCAAATATATGTTGGAACTGGTTATCGTCAGTTGACCAACTCAGTTAATAATGTATTGGAACAAATCAAATGAACGTAAAACTATTTCGTATTACTACTGGTGAAGAAGTCGTAGCAGAACTTGTCTCTGAGACTGATACTACGGTGACTGTGAAGAATGGTCTGGTAGTTCTTCCCACAGGTCAACAGGTTGGGTTTGCCCCTTGGGCGACTGTGATTGATAAGGATCAACCTGAGATTACAGTGAATAGAACTCATATTGTTTATATTGCAGAACTTGATGAAAGTATCGAAGCAAAGTATAATCAAATTTATGGAAGTAAACTGGTAACACCAGATAAGAAGAAATTGATTCTTTAAATTATGGAACTTAAGGACTGGTTGAATTCAATTAACTTTACGAAGGAGAATCTGATTCAGGACGATCCTTCACTGGTTAAAGAATATCCACCATATATCATCAATCGTTGTCTGTCTGGACACATGGATTGTATTATGTTTGTTAATGAGATGAACAAGTACAGTTTTCTAGACAAAGATATGCAATATAGTTTCTATCTAAATATATTGAGAAAGAGGAAGAGATTCTCTCCCTGGCTCCGAAAAGATAAAGTCACAGACTTAGATTGTGTAAAACAATACTATGGCTATAGCAATGAGAAAGCATCTCAGGCTTTGAAAATTTTATCCCATGAGCAACTTAATTTTATTAAACAACGACTTGATACTGGTGGAAAAAAATGATAGAGACTGTTGAACCTCAGGTTAATTGGTCAAAAGATCAAATGGTAGAGGTTAAGCTAAATGAACCTGATGATTTCTTAAAGGTTAGAGAGACTTTAACAAGAATTGGGGTAGCATCCCGTAAAGAAAAGAAATTGTATCAATCCTGTCATATCCTTCATAAACAGGGTAGATATTATATTGTTCATTTTAAAGAATTGTTTGCTCTTGATGGTAAATATGCAAATCTCACAGTTAATGATGTACAACGACGTAATCGTATTACTCGTCTTCTTGTGGACTGGGGTTTGATTGATGTTGTCATTGAAGAATCGATTCAAGACATTGCACCACTAAATCAAATCAAAGTTCTCCCTTATAGGGATAAGAATGAGTGGACTTTGGAGCAGAAGTATAATATTGGTAAAAAAGGTAATAATAATAAAGAAGAAGAATAAGTGACAGTTAATACTATATTATTAATCCTTTTAGTTATTGTCAATTATTCAAATTTTTACCTTACTCATATACATAATAAAAGGATGAGACGGTAAACCCTACTAATCTTTTTTTGAGAGTTGTGTTATAAATAAGTATGGATGCCTTCGGGGTCCACACAACCTAATCTCGCTTTAAAAGGAGAAGTAAATGACTAACCTAACAAGGTATAATGCTGCCGACCTGGACAAATTCATGGACAGGATCACACGCACTAGTATTGGAATGGACGACTACTTTGACCGACTCTTTAGTATCCAAGAAACATCAAACTATCCTCCATACAATCTAATTCAACTAAGTAATACAGAATCACAGTTGGAATTGGCATTGGCAGGATTCAAATCAGAAGAAGTTAATGTCTACACAGAACAAGGAAAACTTATCGTTGAAGGACAACGAGAAGAAACAGAAACAGAAAAAACATTTGTCCACAGAGGAGTGGCTGCAAGATCTTTCTCCAGATCTTGGACTCTCAGTGATGAGACGGAAGTTAGATCAGTTGAGTTTGAGAATGGGTTGTTGACTGTCATTCTAGGAAGAGTTATTCCAGAACATCATCAACGTAAGAATTGGTTCTAAATAGTAAGGAATATCGTCGCTGCGGGGACCCACTGGCACAAACCAGTGGACACCCCCATTTTTTTATGGTATAATTTTAAAGAGGTTTTATATAAAAATGAGTATTAAACTATTACTACTGAAGTCTGGTGAAGATGTTATCGCCGACGTAAAAGAAATGTGTGTGGGTGATCAAGAAAAACCAACTGTTGTCGGTTACTTTCTCAGGTACCCGTGTCGTGTAAAACTAGTTGGACAAGAAACTGGTCATGATGGAGATAAAAAACATCCATTCAGAATGCAACTTACTCCATGGATGCCCCTAAGTAAGGATGAGATGATTCCTGTTGTAGCAGATTGGGTTGTCACGGCAACTGAACCAATTGATGAACTAAAAGAAGCTTATGAAAAAGGAGTAAAGAAAAATGAAGATAGAGAATCTCAAATTACTGTCGTTGATGGATCAGAGACTAGTTCTGACTCAGATTGAAGAGGTTTCAGCAGACCTGGGTGAACCAGACTGTAAACTGATAGAACCTTTTATTCTTAATTATAGTACAATGACATTGTCTCCATGGTTTGTGGACCTCACAAATCAGAATGAGTTTATGATTCACTCTGAAAAGATATTGACAATCATGGAACCTAACGGTAAACTAAAAGGGATGTATGAAGAACTGCTCAAGGAATGAATTTCTACACAAACATACAGATGATTGGAAATCAGTTCCTTGTTCGTGGTTATGAAAATGGTAAGAGAGTCCAATATCGTGATGACAATTATCGTCCAACTCTGTATGTTAAATCTAAGGTAGATACAAAATATAAAACATTGGAAGGTGAATGTGTAGAACCTATTCAACCTGGAACAGTAAGAGATTGTAGAGACTTTTTTAAGAAGTACGAGGAGATTGAGAACTTCAAGATCTATGGAAATGAGAGGTATATTTACCAATATATCTCTGACAAATATCCTCAGAATGAGATCAAGTTTGACATCAAGAAGATGAAACTTGTGACCATTGATATTGAGGTTGCATCAGAAGAAGGATTTCCTGATCCTGAACATTGTTCTGAGGAGATGTTGACTATCTCTATTCAGGACTATGCAACCAAGAAAATTACAACCTGGGGTAGAAAACCATATACTCCTAGTCAAGATAATGTTGTTTATCATTATTATCCTGAAGAGAGGGACATGCTCCTTGCATTCATCGATTGGTGGATGGCTGATTATCCTGATGTTGTGACTGGTTGGAATACCCGTCTGTATGACATCCCATATATTTGTGGAAGGGTTGATAAGGTTCTGGGTGAAAGAGCCCTTAGGAACTTGTCTCCATGGGGCCTCGCGACTAAGAAGGAGACCTGGATCAATGGTCGTATGTTTTATATCTATGATATTGGTGGTATCACAGACCTGGACTATCTGGAACTGTATAAGAAGTTTACCTATGTGAATCGTGAGTCATATCGATTGGACTTCATTGCAGAAGTTGAACTGGGACAGAAGAAACTGGATCATAGTGAGTTTGATACCTTTAAAGATTTCTATACAGGTAACTGGAAAAAGTTCGTTGATTATAATATTGTTGACGTAGAACTTGTTGACCGTATGGAAGACAAGATGAAACTGATTGAACTTGTTATTACCATGGCATATGATGGTAAGGTGAACTTTGGTGATCCAATGTTTCAAGTTCGTCTTTGGGATTCTATCATCTATAACTATTTGAAGAAGAGGAATATTGTTATTCCTCCTAAGACACAGACCGATAAGAGTGATAAGTTTGCTGGTGCCTATGTGAAGGAACCTACACCTGGTGTTTATAATTGGGTTGTGAGTTTTGATTTGAATTCGCTTTATCCGCATTTAATTATGCAATACAATATCTCACCTGAAACTCTTCAGGAGGAGAAACATCCATCAGTCACCATTCAAAAGATTCTTGATGAGAAGATTGAGTTTGATTCGTATAGTGACTATGCGGTTTGTGCCAATGGTGCAATGTATCGTAAGGATGTGAAGGGTTTTCTGCCTGAACTGATGGAGAAGATGTATGAGGAACGTAAGGCATTCAAGAATGAGATGTTGAAGTCTAAACAGAAATTGGTTGATATTGAGTCCAAACTTAAGATCAATAAAGATCCAGTTCTTCGTAGACAGAGAACACAAACAATCAAAGATATTGCCAAGTTTAATAACTTTCAGATGGTGAGAAAGATTTGTTTGAACTCTGCCTACGGTGCAATTGGTAATGCATACTTCAGGTACTTTAAACTTGCTAATGCAGAAGCGATTACTATGTCTGGTCAGACATCTATTCGTTGGATTGAAAATCATATGAATGGATACCTAAATAAACTACTCTCTACAGAAGATGTGGATTATGTCATTGCATCTGACACCGATTCAATCTATCTTAACTTTGGACCTATTGTTGATAAATTTCTTGGTGATAAGGTTAGTGATACGAGTAAAGTTGTTTCGATCATTGACAAGGTCTGTCAAGAGAAATTGGAACCGTTCATCGAATCCTCTTATCAAGATCTTGCGACGTATGTGAATGCATACGATCAGAAGATGCAAATGAAGAGAGAGAACATTGCAGATCGTGGTATCTGGACTGCCAAGAAGAGATATATCCTGAATGTGTGGGATAGTGAGGGAGTTAGGTATGAAGATCCTAAACTTAAGATCATGGGTATTGAGGCAGTCAAATCATCAACTCCGGCTCCTTGTAGAAGTATGATTAAGGATGCTCTTAAATTAATGATGAGTGGAACAGAAGATGAGGTGATTGAATATATTGATCAATGTAGAAGTGACTTTAAGAAACTTCCTATTGAAGATATTTCTTTTCCTAGATCTGTTTCTGATGTTCAGAAGTATAAGGCACATTCAACCATTTATTCAAAGGCAACCCCTATCGCAGTGAGAGGAGCACTACTATATAATTTCTATATCAAAAAGAACAAGTTGACCAATAAATATTCATTCATCAATAACGGTGAGAAAATTAAATTTTGTTATTTGAAGAAACCGAATATTATCCGTGAGAATGTTATCTCATTTATTTCTGATTTCCCACATGAACTTGGTCTTGACAAGTATATTGATTATGACTTACAATTCAATAAAGCTTTCTTGGATCCTTTAAAGGTTATTCTTGATGCTATTGGTTGGAGTGTAGAAAAAACAGTAAACCTAGATTCTTTCTTTGGATAATGTACAAAGTATGGTATTGTTCCATTAAACCTCCGATGATTTTATTTTCTCTTGAAGAGGTTCAAACTCTATCAAGAATGATTCACATAGTGAGTGGATCAACTCCTTATTGGAAAAAATTTACTAGTATAGATGATTAAACATGGACTTCTTAAGTGATATTGTAAAAGAGATTGGGGATGAATATACGAAACTGGCGTCAGAAATTGATGAAGTCGAACAATTCGTTGATACAGGAAGTTATATCTTTAATGGGTTGTGTTCAGGCAGTATATATGGTGGTGTGTCTTCTAATAAGATCACTGCCATT
>Ga0066849_10000514_pt1 | contig 15731 bp, 12 predicted proteins | sample ETNtaG_9_FD_65492 | JGI IMG/M metagenome (GOLD analysis project Ga0066849, IMG submission 65492) | Marine microbial and viral communities from oxygen minimum zone, Eastern Pacific Ocean - ETNP201406SV69 | ecosystem: Environmental > Aquatic > Marine > Oceanic | place: Pacific Ocean: Eastern... | reverse complement strand
CTATGGGTACAGAGGGGAGACTTGGCGACTACACGGTCGAGCAGAGGGTCTTGATTCATCTTTTTGAGCACCCCCTTAACCGTTCTCAATGGGACGGTAAAAGAGAACAAACACAAGCAGGAATTAGCATTGCAGTTGGTATTGCTAGAAAACACCTACCTCGGACTTTGAAATCATTAATTTCTCAAGAATTAGTTGCTATCGAAACTCGTCATGTACCAGGTGCAAAACAAAGGTGTCGAGTATACTATTTGACAAATAGCGGCAAAGAGGCCGCTGAACCTATGAGAGAAAACATATCTTCAATTTCAATTACTACTGTAAATGGTGAGTCCACCATTGGAAAATTTGCAGGCCACGATGTCCCTTACCTTCAGATACTTGCCAATGTAGATTCCGAATGGAGGTATGAACCAACTATTCTTGACACCAATGATGAAGAGGAAGTACCAACTGCGGAACTGTATAGGAAAGTTTTGCACAGAGCATGGAATGATGGCCAAATTACGCAAGATGAGAGACAGATGTTAGACGATATTTCAATTCACCTTGGATTGGAACCAGAGGTGGTTGAAATGATTGAAAATGAGGTAATTTCTGAGAGGGAAAACTCTAGTGATATTCAAATTAAGACTTACTTAGAAGTCCTCGCTGTTGCCTGGCAAGATGGCTTCATTTCAGAAGATGAACAAGCGATGTTGGACACTCTAGCACAATCCTTGGGATTAGAAGCAAATTATGCCTTGAAGGCACAAAATGAGTGGATTAGTGATAATTCCTGAGTAGGTGGGTTGATTTGACCCCTACCTCTCGCACTGCCTGAGAAGGTGGCCTTCGTGGTTGATGAAGTGGTGCAAAAAGAGATTGATGTTCTACGTTCACTACATTCACTAATGGGGAAGCCACCGGAAAAACCAATTATACTGATGGGCGATGTTATTCTCGACCGTTACTTCCACGGGTGGGCTAATCACCTCAACTCTTTTGCTCCAGTCCCAGTTGTCAAAGTGACTGATAAATCAGTTAGTGCAGGAGCGGCAGCACACATTGCTAGAGGTTTAGTTAATTTAGGATTGAATGTTAGGTTCTTTGCTTTACTCGGTGGCGATGAAAATGGCCAATTAGTTGCTCAGCAATTACATGAAGAAAAAGTTGACACCTCTGATATTCGTATAGCAGCGCACCTACAAACGGTCGCCAAGACTAGGATATATGGTTCTAGAGAAAGTCTAATTGATAGAGAGCAATTAATATTGCAATTCGATGAAGAATCACAAGAAGAATATCCTGAATCAGTTGTTAGTAAGTTGACGGATTCCGCATGCAAAGTAATGCTAGGTTCGTGCGCAGTAGTTCTCAGTGATTATGGTAAAGGTGTAATTAGTGATTCAGGAGCTGCTCAAGTTATTGCTGCTGCAAAGGCGGCTGAAGTTCCCGTAATATGCGATCCTAAATTGACTGGCTTGCATCGAACAGATGGCGCAACTGTAGCACTCTTCGAAATTCGTGGTTTGGAATTGTTGAGGCGCAGAAATAATTTACTAAATGCAGAAGAAACGGCAGCTTATTTCATTGATTTGCACGATTGGGAAGGCATGCTAGTATTAGGTGGAGAACATGGAACTACTCTATATCAAAAGGATGTTGAACCATTACATCTGCCCTGTCTAATAGACGTACCACGCCAATTGATTGGCTTACATGACGCGGCAGTTACCGCGCTTGCTTGCGCTTTAGGTGACGGCCGCACATTAGCTGAAGGTGCAAGGCTAGCCAATGCGGCTTGCGAATGTGTTTTGTCTGCAGAAACTAGTAGCGTAGTTCTAGATCGTAAGAAATTGATGACGCGATTAGATGAGTTATCATGGCATTTCCAGATTTCAGATCGTTGAATATGAAATAGAGATAATATCCTAGCGAGGTTTACAATATGAGTTGGTGGATTATGCCAACAACTGCTGATGTTGGTCTTCGCGCTTTTTCATCAAGCATTTCAGGAGTTATTAGAGAAACCACCTTGGGCATGCAATCGATATTACTATCCAATAAAGGTGCCAAAGAAATTGATGGTTTAGTGCGCCATACTGGTAAGTGGAGTGTAAATAGTGCCAATTCAACTGACAACACTTTGGTTGCATGGCTAGAAGAAGTGCTATATCAAGGAGAAGTAGAAGGGCGTTGGCTAGTGGACTGTCAATTATTGTTAGTTGACGAATCATTAGATGCCCAAGTTTCGTATGTTAATGCTGAGCAAGTAGAAAGAGAGGTTGAGATAAAGGCAGTTACAAGACATAATTTACTTCTAATTGAGATTGAAGCCGGTTCTGAATTTTCTGGCATTAGTCCAGATATTCCCTCTTTTGAGGGACCTGGCTGGGTTTCTCAAGTTATCTTTGATATTTGATAGAAAGGTGGGCGCGCCCGAGGTGGACGCTCGTTGCCGCTTCCGAAAATGCTCCCGTCTTCTCAACCCCGGTACCCCAAGGCACCCAAAGTTCCGAGTTGGGCTGCTCCATTCCTGGCCTCACCTGATTCCCCAGCTTGAGGTGTTAGCAGATTCCCTCCGGATTCCGTTCCACCAACTTGAGTCACTTGGGAGCGAGGTATCATAGTCCACGGTTGCTACGTCCACGGCTCGTCTGCGCCGCCCCCGGGCTTCGAATCACCAGTTGCGATTTGTGATACAGGGAACGCCAACTCCCCTCCTAGCCCATCATCTGTGGGGAAGTGGGTGCATATCAACCCGACGGTTTTGCAGATTCAGTAATCGTAGATGTTGTCCCAGTAATCATCTAGGATTGAGAGGGTCTCTTTTAATGGAGTGACGGACAAAGTCTCATCTTCGTTTTTTAGCAATAGTTGCATGTCCTCAAGTTTTCCTAATGCATCTTCTACCTCAAAGTCGACATCATAACCAAAGGTATCCAGTAACCATTGTTCAATTCTATCGTCAAGCCCCTTTTCTTTGTAATTATTATCACTCTCAATTAGGAGGAAGGCGTATGCTAGAAGCGCTTCTTTAACTTCCTGTTCTTCACCCAAATCTACAATCATATTGAGCACAGCAGCATTGTTTGCCTGTCCTTTGAAATAGAGATCTTTTGAAACTTGAGATTGATATTTTTCTCGTGTTTTCTGATAAGACATGTAGGTTTTCATGACATATGTACCAAGAGCTGCAAGCACTCCACCTAGTAGAGATAGGGAGGTGCTACCACTAGCAGAAGCGCCTAAAAGAACAGGCCCAAATTTCATGCCAATTGATACTAGGCCACCAATGAGCGGTGCGCCAATCTTGATTTTGTCAACTCCTCGCATCATTGGTGAAGTGTTAGGGAATATGGTTTCAAGGTCAAGTTTAGGTACAGTTTTGAAGAGGCGGATATGAAGCCCTTTTCCTTCTTCACCTTGATAGTGTTTCATTCTTTTACGCTCGGCGAACCATTTTTTGTCTTTGAATTCCAATACTTGTATAATGCGGTCGAAGGCATCTATAGACACTTTTTCTTTTTTCATTCCAAACCACGAGGTGCGTTCATCTTCAATCTTAACTTCCCCAAGTTTGTATAATTTCATTGTTTGATATTCATCGAATCTAACATCTAGGCTGATTGCAAATACATCTTCGCCATCTAGTGCCTCTTGCATTTCTTCATCACTAATCTCTTCCCAATTTCCATCAATTAGTGCTTCTGAAAGAGTGTCAAGGAAGGCTTCTTTCCCTTCACTATCAGGAGTTCCTATTTGATCAGGGTCCATGCTTTCATACAATGACTTGAGATTTTCCAATCCAGCATGTGATGAATGATGCCATATCGCTTCTAGCATCTCTGATACCTTTGTTAGTCCGTCTTGAATATCGTTGCTAATGCCATCGAGTTGGAAAATTGCTTCTTTGACTTTTGCTCGTGAGACGGGAATGTATTGTTGCCTTTCATCAATTACATTATTGGATTTAGCAGAGTCAATTATACTCTCATCCAAAATTGATTCGCCGTTACTAGAGTATTGGCTGGCCATAATTAGGGGACGGGGTTGAAATCATTAGCATTTCTATGTACTATTGAGACTCATATTTTGAGGGGCAACCAGTAATTATTTCTTCAGCAGAAATGGTCCAAACACCACCCAATTGGTTCAATTCTCCTTTAATTGCAACAACTCTACCTTCTTCAAAAGCAGGGGGTATTGCTGCTACTGAAGCATCAATAGTCAAATTATGGTTAGTTCCTTTTAGTAAGAATGTCCTATTTGTAGAATCATAAGAGTTCAGTGCGACGGTACCTCGTATGTGTACTTCTCCTGCATCATGATCAGAGGGGGAACTCATAACTTCATCAACACTATATTGCACATTTGGTTCATTGCCAGCTAAAACTAGGGCTAGTGCTGAGACTGCAAAAAATCCGATGACAATTAAGCGCGTCCGCCTGCTTAGTGCCATGTTAATCGCACGGAGTGAATGGGATAAATAATACCCCTAAGGAATTAGTAATTAGTGAGAGTTAGGAATGCCAAAATCATCCTGTTGCAATAGCCAATCGCCTTCCATCACAGGTCCATCTTTGCAGGTCAATCGATCTCCAACCATGCAAAGGCCACATGCACCCACGCTACAAGGGAGGTATCTTTCCATGGCAGCATAAGATTCAATTTTTGAATTAATAGCCATCTCTAGAACAGGTTTCATCATTAGTTCCGGGCCACAGGTGTATAATTTGGTATTGTTAGCATCACAATTAGAAATTAATTCTACCAATGGTGCAGTGGGATATCCTTTGATTCCTAGCGAGCCATCATCAGTAGTGATTGTAAGTGAGTCGCAGAGTTTTTCCATTCTAGCGGCATAGTGAACATCATTTTCATTTTGAAAACCCATTATTGCATGAATTATTACTTTATCTCCAAGTTTCTGCCGTGCTTCTCTGGCAGCCATGTGCATAGGAGTTGAACCAATGCCGCCTGAAACTAGAAGCAGAGTGCTCCCTGCATTAGGGGTGGGGAATTTTGTCCCAAATGGTCCTCGAATCGCAAACCAATCACCTTTTTTCATGCGTGTTAACTCGCCGCTTTGTTTGCCTAAATCTTTGATGGTAAAACCGACAAGCGTACGACCTTTATTTCCTATGTCGGCTGCAATTACTTCATCGATTTGACTTCTATCAATGAGTATATCTCCTACGCTGTATGGTTTCTCTGAGTTGTAGTTAGGGCGACTCATTCCACCATCTGCATCATAAGGGTTCCAGCACATGAAGTACTGACCTGGCTTGTAATTAGATACTAAAATGGAAGGCACCTGTATCCAAATTGTTTTCACCCCTTCAGATTCACTGACAATATCCACAATTGGTAAGGGGATAGGAGAACCAACCTTACCTTTCTCATCAAGTTCCTTTTCTAGTCGATTAGAGCAGGAATCAGCAAGTGCTTCCAAGTCAAAACTATCATCTCTGTTAATTGGCGATGCTCTTAGGGTCAATTCAATTCCTCCAGTGAATCAAGAGCGATACCTCGCATACTATTGAGGTCAGGATAATCTTGTACTTCCATGAATTCAATTATTTCATTTTCTATTTTACCAAATATATCTACATCTTCGTAAATCAAAGCACTTCCGATTTGTACGGCATCAGCTCCAAGCATAATGAATCGGGCTACATCAAGACCTGTAGTAATTCCACCCATGCCAAGGATAGGGGCATTTGGAATTTCACCGCGCCTCATTGCTAAAGCAACTTCAGCAACTTTCCTTTGAGCGATGGGTCGTATAGCGGGGCCAGACATCCCACAGAGGAGATTCCCTATAATTGGTCTACCTGCAAAAGGATCAACCTCCAAGGCAGAAACAGTGTTGATTAGGCAAATTCCATCTGCTCCTGCTTCTAAAGCAGCCTTTGCTTCAATACTGACACTAGCGGTATTAGGTGTTAATTTAGCATATACTGGAATGTTAACTGAGTCCTTTACTGCTCGGACATATTCTCTTATTAATTCTGGTTGTTGGCCTACAATTAGTGCTCGACTTCCAGGCTTTGAGTGTGGACAAGAGAGATTCAATTCCAACGCAGTTGCTCCTGCTTTTTCCATTTCTTGTGCTATACTAACAAATGTATCTGAATCAGGTCCAAATATAGAAACAAGCATAGGTTTGGCGAAATTATTTTCCTTCATCATTGTCGTAAATGCATCTACCCCTGGATTAGGAAGGCCCATGGCATTCAGAATTACACTATCCATTGCCTCGACACAAACAGGTCCGGGGTATATCTCCCGCGGTGATGGCCCAATACTCTTGGAGACTAATCCGCCGCATCGACTAGAGGCGACACGGTGTAGCGCTGCTGCTGACCCTCCTTGGATTCCACTGGCCAACATCAATGGGTTAGATAATGATAATCCGGGTAATACAACGCTGAGTTCTGCCATTCCGCCCAATACTCCGGCTTAGCCGATACTCTTCAAGTGTTGCGACTCCTCGCAGACACAATGGACGGGCGTAGGGCTTCACTGTCAGAGGCTGCACGGCGCTTGTTGAGATGCGAGGGGTGCACAATAGAGGTGCCCGATAAGTTCGCTTCACAGGCAAATGCTCTAGCTCTTCATATTTCGGACTCACTACCATCTCTCCTATGCGAGCCAGAGGTTTGTACAGAGATTGATTGGAACTATGTCTGCATAAGGAGAAAGGGGGATTTGATTGCTCTAATTGGTGGTCCAGAGCCTTCACTAGATGTCTGCTGGATATCTATCACTGAGACAGAGTTAGATGATGTGTGGGATGATTTTAGACAGATAATTTCAGACCTATTGATTGCAGGGTATCCTGGTTGCATAGGTTGCGCTGGTCCCGCCGCTACTGAACCTTGGGATGAGCAATCCCGCCGAGATGGATTTTGAATTCGGCGTGAACAAACAGTTGAATTGTGATTTCGACAGGGGAACTACGTTCCCCCAATACAGGGTAAGCCTTCCAACCTTCAACATGTTTTATGAAGGGCCGATGGGGCGGGAAGGAATCGGTGTGTAAGGAGACCTTGGCATGGGCAACCCTCAGTCACTGTCGCCTCCCTCGCGTACGTGCGTGCGCGAGGAAACTTCAGTAAAATCCACCGTTAAATCTGAAAATAATTAGGAGGTAATGTCATGAAAATGTTAATTGTTGAATCAAAAGCTAAATCTAAAACTATACAGAAATATCTTGGTAAATCCTTTATTGTTCGCGCTTGTATGGGTCACGTTCAAGATCTCCCGAGTGGTAAACACAAGGACGCTCGTAAGGCAATGTGGGCTTCAAAGGAAGATGCTCTTCCAAATCCTCCATGGGACTGGACTGAAAGGGCCCAAAAGACTGTTCAAAAATTGATTAAAGAGTCTAGTGAAGCCGAAGTTGATGAAATATTACTTGCAACTGACCCTGATAGGGAAGGCGAATTCATAGCATGGCGTTTGAGTGAAATCCTAAGTGACATTGCTCCATGTAAAAGAATTGTATTTCAAGAGATTACAAAATCTGCTATTAATGAAGCAATTGAGAATTCAACAGATATCGATTTAAATCTCGTAGATGCTGCTAAGGTAAGGCGTTTCATGGATCGTTTAGTAGGTTTCCGAACCTCTAATTTTGCACGTTCATGGCGTCTCAAATCAATGGGGCGCGTCCAAACTCCCACTCTTGGGTTCGTGGTTGAGAGAGAGCTAGAAAGGGAGGCATTTGTTCCTACGCCTTACTTCTCAGTAAATGCAATTGCGCAGGGGATTAACTTCAGTGCACGTTTCCATGAGAGCGGAGATGATGATGCTTGGCGGGATCAAGATGGCAAATTTGATTCTAGTAGGACTAACGATGAAGATTTGGCAAAGGAAGCCTTTGATTCACTGAAATCTGCCCCATCAATTACTATTACTAATAATAAGGAATCGACTTATTCTCGCCGCGCTTCTCCTCCATTTACTACCGATGCACTTCTTCAAGCAGCAGGTAGCAGGTGGAGTAGTTGGACTCCTAAGAAAACTATGAGGGTGGCTGCAGATTTGTATAATGCAGGGCATATCACATACATCAGGACTGATTCAACTAGGACTAATGGTGCTTCTAGAGATAGTATCAAGAAGTTAATTGAAGAGAAATGGGGTGCAGACCATATTGGTTCTGGAGTAATGGGTAAAAAAAATACCAATGCCCAAGATGCTCATGAAGCAATCAGGCCCACTAGGCCAGATTCCCTTGAGCCACAAGGATTGGCAGGTGATGAATTACAACTCTATCGTCTGATTTGGGCACGTTTTGCGGCTAGTCAGATGACTAAATCAGAATATCAGCGCCGATCATTGACAACCGAAGTGGCAGGATTTAGCAAAACATTGACAGGCACATATTCATGGAGAACCCATACTGGATGGGAAGCCGCATTTGAAGTATTAGAGCGTAAAACACCTAACACTTCTGCCCCAGATTTTGATATTAATGTGGGAGCAAGTTTGACGATAGAAAAATCAGATGATAGCCCAGCTTTCATTGAAGATGAAACAAAGCCACCTAGAAGATTCCGTCAACACACGCTTGTTGCTGAAATGAAAGAGCAAGGCATAGGTCGCCCATCTACCTATGCTACTACAATTTCGAAATTATTTGAAAGAAAGTATGTTGTCGAAGAAGGTGGTTCACTTGTCCCAACTAAACAAGGCAGGTTATGCTGGCTTGAAATTGCCCAGATGTATACTCAATCTGAAGAGGATTCAGAAGTGGCGTTTCTGTTTTCAGCACAATTTACCGCTGACATGGAAGAGCGTTTAGATCTCATTGAAATCGGTGAAAGAGGTGCTCCATCAATTTGGAATGGTTTCACAGTCCATTTCAGGAATTTACATGCTGCTGCTCAAGAAATTCGTAGGTTAAAGCCAACACCAAATCAACTTTTGAAGTACAATCAACTCACTCAAAAAATGTCTGCCGCTGAAGTTGATGAATACTTATGTGGGAAGAAACCTGAAAGTTTGACAGGCCCAGAAATAAGTGAAATAATTAAACAATTATTAGAATTAGGTTCGCCACCAGCAACTGAGAAACAAGTAAACTTCATTATTTCACTAATTGATATGATTGAAGACCTCGATTTAGATGCTGGGTTATCTTTAGTTGAACTAAGCGACATTGATGAGTTGAAAATGGATAAAGCTAGCGACCTGATTGGAATATTAATTGAAAAACGCGACGAAATACCACGTCCTCCTAGTGAGCCCCAACTAAAATTGCTTAATCAGAAACTTGAGCAACTTAAGATTACAGAAGAAGAAGCCTGCAAAATGGTTGGCGCTAAATCATTTGATGAGTTACTTGGAGGGCCTAAAGGGAATGCCAGCGAATTAATCGGATTACTAATCAACAAGACAGGCGGCCGCAAAGGCCGCGGCCGTGGAAAAAGAAAAGGCAAAAAAAAGTCGCAAAAGAAATGACAAAAAGCGGCCAATAAAGCGCCAAATTCAAAAGCAACTACTAAAAAAATGAGGCAGAGTAATTTTTCCTATTCTGTTATCTAATAGCAAACTTCGATAGCACCCCTCACTTCGCCGCTATCAATGGCGGTCGAACGTGTTGATGTTGTGATCGTTGGCGCGGGGCCTGTAGGTGGATATCTAGCCAACAAACTAAGCAGTTCAGGTTTGAATGTGTTAATACTCGAAGAGCATCTTGAGATTGGCAAGCCTTTGCAATGTGCGGGGCTTGTTACTCCTGCTGCTATGTCTAAGGTGGGGCTTGAATCTTCTATTCTATCTTCGGTATGGGGGGCGAGAATACATAGTCCCCAAGGTACGTCCGTACAAGTGGGTAATGAAGGCACTATCAGAACACATATTGTTTGTAGAAAAATGTTCGATGAAGGTATTGTGTCGCAGGCGATAAAAGCAGGTTCTCGACTTTGGCTAAACTCTAGACCTATTGAGGCGACACACATAGATGGAGGGGTTAGGATTGAAATTGACAGGGCTGGAGATGCAGTAACTGTAGAAGCCGCTCTTCTTTGTGGTGCAGATGGTGCACATTCATGGGTGCGCCGCCATTTTAAGATGGGTATTCCTCATGAAATAATGGTTGGATTTCAAGTTGAAATTGTCAATTATCATGGTTCTGAAGGGCTATTAGATATGTACACGGGCGAGGAAGTTGCTCCAGGTCTCTTTGCTTGGGTCATACCGTGTGGTAAGAGCTGGAGGGTTGGCGTATGGGCTAGGCCCAAAGATTTGGAGGGTCGTAGTTGTGAGGAACTTTACGAAAATCTGATCGAACATCCACTTTGGAGGGAAAGATTTGCCGATTCCAAAGAAATAGCACGTTTTTGTGGCCCTCTAACCAGTGGGGTTGTTAGAAAACCTGTTTTAGAAAGAGTTGCTCTTTTTGGAGATGCTGTAGGCCTCTGTAAACCAACAACTGGAGGCGGAATAGGTCCAGGCTTTATGCAGGTTGATATGATGTCAGAAGGATTGATTTCTGCAGTTAAAAAGAACTCTTTATCACTTTCAAAGATGAAAAAAATAGCCAAACCACTTAATATCTTAAAGAAAGAGCAGAAAAGAGCAAGAATATTACGTAATCTCTACCTTACTGATTGCAATGATGAAGAGTTGGAGAAAACCTTTACCACTTTTGCTAAACCTAATGTCATTGAATTGATTAACAAGTATGGTGAAATTGAGAAGCCCGTAGCACTTGGGATTAGGATGCTAAAAGAGGTCCCGGAGTTTAGGCCATTGGCAGCTAGTACTACTTGGGCGCTATTGAAGGGGTAATGGGATGACGAAATGGACACATCTTAGAATGCGCTTTCCCCCATTTGAAGCACCATCTCACAATCCTGAAGAAATGGAATTTGCTGATGTTTGTTGGCCTATGAGGGATAAAGATTACAATTTGAAATTAGGTGATGAAAAAGGCTGGTTTATTCATCGCTCAATATGCGATGGGAAACCACATGGCGTCACAGAAGTATTGCTTACCAGTGGTGATAATGAAACTCAAAAATTACTTTCATCAAGGGAGGGGTGGGCACTTTCACCACACCCGCTACATTCATTTGCACGCAAATGGATCCCTTACGGAGTAGTTATATTGATTCTAGCAATTATTCTCCATGTCCTTGAACCAGTGTTATTGAAATGGGGTTTAATGTCAGATGCTTGGGCTGGAAGTATTAATCTTGGTTTGTTAGATTATCCTATTCTTTTTGTCATGGCATCCCCATTTATTGTAATTCCATTATTTTTTAGATTAGTTGCAAATGTAGAAGATGTAAGAAGACAACATCGCTTCAAGAAAAACCCTCCTGGATATCCCATAATTAAGATTCATTCAGCTGATGCCATGGGACCTATAAAGTTCAGTTTTAGAATCCCTGAATGCTTGAAAGATCGAGAAGTTAGTGGATATGTTAGAGTGGGATTATTGCCACCTCATCGTGATGCCTTGATGTCTGCTTTGGTGGATGGAGAAAAGGAGAGGCCTCCTGTTGGCTTATCTACTCCATTGCCTAAGGGTTGGATGCCCGTTGCAGACGATGGTTCAGGAATAGGTGAGACTACTCCTATGGTTGTTGGCAAAGGTCCAGCTAGGCTATTCCAAGAGCCAATGAGGATTCAAGAATCCAGCACACCTAAATTAATAATTAGTGGAGAAAAAGTTGAGTTAGATACTCCTGAAGGTCCATGGCCTAGTAGTGAGTACGGTCCATTTGTCAATGTTAATTGGGAATTGATATTAGAATTCAATGGCCGGAACAATAGGCCGCTTTATTGGATAGAGAGACTTAGTGTAAAATCTTCATCAGATTCCACTACTATTGATACACTAGTGGCACACACAGGTAGGCTTGAATCTGTATGAACTAATATCAAGAATAACTTTGACGAAAGAGGTGGTCCGATAATTATGAAGGTGCGTGGAATTCTAGTTTTAGTGATGGTCAGCCTATTTATTATTCCTGGTTGTATATCCCCATTTGCAGATGAAAATATTGATGCGACACCCAAAGAAGATTTGCCTCCTGTAATTCATGTCAATCCACTATTAGATGTCGACTATGGTGCTTCTTTAATTGTTAGTGGAACTGTTGATGATGAAGCCCCTTCTGAAACTCTGGTATCTATTTCTTTGTCTATACCTTGGGGGAATATTTACGAGCGTCCAAATATTGATGGTTCTTGGCAATTTCCTCTATCAGGCTTAGAACCTGGTAACTATAACATCACCTTTTCAGCCAAAGATGACAGTGGTCAATCTTCTGAATCAATTACCATGGGATTTGAAGTATTACCTCCTGATGAAATTCCAGTTTCGTTGTCTGTGTGGAGGGAAGAATACTGGTACGATCCCGGCGAGGGTATCTCAATCACAGGTCAGGTTTCCCATTCATACTTGGAGACTTGTGCGTTGGAGTTCTATGAGGGGGGAAATATGATAATATCTAATGATGCTATCAATTATGATCCAAATAATGGGATGTTTCAGATTATTTTAGATTCAATTGAAGGCGAATTAAATGGGACAATCCAAGCATCTTGTGGTTTGTATACTGATTCTCAAAATACTGTTGATGTGAAGGTCCTCCCGCTCTCATCTCAGGTCAGTGACTTGGATAGTGATGGTATCCCCGATGATTTTGATGATTGCCAAGAAGGAGACTCTTTTACTTCTTCACCTATTACTGATTATGATTCAGATGGTTGTTATGATTACACAGAGGATTTAGATGATGATAATGATGGGGTGGATGACTCAATAGATAAATGCCCTAAGGGTGAATTGGATTGGCTATCTACTCCCCTTACTGACAATGATGGTGATGGCTGCCGTGATTCTAGTGAAGATGAAGATGATGATGATGATACAATAGTTGATGGTAGCGATAATTGCTCAGATTCACCATATGGGTGGACCTCTTCTTTTCTTTCAGATTATGACCGCGATGGATGCCGTGACAGCGATGAGGACATCGATGATGATAATGACGGGATAGTAGATTCTCTGGATTTATGTTCAAAGGGAGTCATAGGTTGGTTCCCTGATTCCACAAATGATCGTGATTCAGATGGTTGTCGAGATAGTGACGAAGATGATGATGATGACAATGATTCTGTTCTTGATACAAATGATACCTGCCCTGAAACAATGCCTGGGTATCTAGTCAATGAGTATGGTTGTGCTGAATATGAGTGGGACTCTGATAGTGATGGGGTGATGGATGATGTTGACCAATGTGATGGTACCCCCTCAGGACTTATGGTCAACGAACAAGGATGTGCTGACTTAGATGGTGATGGTGTATTTGCTAATGTTGATATATGTCCAGATTCGCCATCTAGGTGGTCAGTTGATTTAGTTGGTTGCGCAGTAATTCAGAAACCTATAGTTTGGCAATCAAGTTCCTACTCATCAGAACGTTTTGGTAAGGCAGGAGATTTTTCATTCACTACAAAATACGATGGGAATTGGGTTTTCGCAACTGAATGGGATGGGGAAAGCACCTATCTATTCATTTTCCTGCAAAGTTCTAGTTCTTACATGAACACTATGTGGAATCAGAATGTTGGGACATTGCTGTCTGAGGTGCCAGAAAATTGCCATATTTTCTTTGGTTCATATGATAGTGATTGGCAGTCCGATGTAGATGCCATGGCTACTAGAGTTAATTCATACAAGAATGGACAGAATTCTGAAGGGCAATCTTGGATTGATGAGAATGTGCATTTTGTTTATCAGCAGGCTGGTTCTATTGGGGGCAGCTTAGGTAGTGTGATTTCATCTTGGAGTCAGTTCTACTATGGGATTGATAGATTCCAGCAGTGGAGAGAGATTGGCTCACTCTATAACTGGGTAAAAACATGGACTTCAGATCCCGATTATCGCTTTGATTATCTTGCTAAGGAGCCACAGATGTGGAATGCGGAATTCCCTGTTGAGATGCGCCGTCACGACCCAGCTGTTACTGTGGTTGACCTGTGGGTTGCCCAGAGACATTCAGGAGGATGGGGTGGCGGCCACAAATCGTTTGCTAACGGTACTTTCCCAAGTTCAACTACAATGCAGGCATTCAACACAATGGAGGTTTACATGCACCATGGCTGTAGTGAGAGGCGTGATAGGTATCAGAAGTCAGATGGCTCTTGGGGAGGTTGTCATGAATGGGACTATGACCAGCGATTGAATATCTGTCAAGAGGCAGGCAATCACTCTACATGCGGTGATGAGTTTGTTCGTTACATTACAACATACGGGAGAGAGGGGCGTTGGCTTACCGATATCAGCCCCTACCTCTTCATGTTACAGGACGGGGGATTACAGGAGTTCCGTTACGGGGGGGCCAATGGTGGTTGGCTCAATATCTCAGTTTATCTTTCTACATGGGAAGATGACGGTATGCGCCCAACTTCAGCCGAATACGCATTCAGTGGCGGTACTTTCCGTGGCGAGTATAACAATCAGTCACAGTATAAGCGAATCCATAACTTGTCAATTCCATCTGGTACTGATAAAGTGGTTATTTCCTCAGTAGTTACTGGTCATGGGTTTGCTAGTGACGATGCAAACTGTGCTGAATTCTGTAATCATGAGCATCGGTTTTCAATGAATGGTAATGATGCTCAGGAAGATTTCCCAATGGCTGGTAATGGCTCAGTAGGTAGTGATCGTGAAGGTTGTGCAAAGGAGACCCATACAGGTACTGTGGCTAATCAAAAGGGTTCGTGGCCTTATGGGCGCGCAGGATGGTGCCCTGGTCAAGATACCAAGCCGTGGATTTGGGATATCACGGATTGGGTTGACTGGTCAGGAGGTACTAACTTAATGCAATATCAAGGACTTTACAACGGAGCAAACTATGTCCCTCAGAATGAGCAGAGCGGGGGGACCAATCAAGATATTAGAGTCACTTCGTATATTGTATACTACACCAACATCAGTAGTTCAAATGTCAGTGGAGCAATGTTAGATAACCCAGAGCAACCAATGGGTGTTGACCCCCCTCCTAATAATTCAGAAACCAATGTTGAAACTCAGTTATGGGCACGTGATGAATTATGCTCTAACGAGGAATAGTAATCTGTTAGAGGTAATTGATGCCGCCCCAATGCGGCCTTCTATAGATTGAAATTTCTATCAATCAATAATTTATTGGGGGCGGTGATGGATATTTCTGAGGATCTATTACTAACGATGGTGTATCCAATATTTCGTATTCAGAATTACGTCTCCGTGCCTTAAATCCAGCTCTAGTTATGGCTGTTTGCAACTCTTCTTCAGTGCAGATAACTTTGGTTGAGCCAGCAGCAGAAACAACATTTTCCTCCATCATAGTTGATCCTATGTCGTCAGCACCGCCGAAAAGAGCCATTTGAGCAACATCCATTCCCATTGTCAACCATGATGCTTGGATGTGAACTATATTGTCTAAGAATAGTCTAGAGATTGCTAAATGCCTCAGATATTCAGCGGGTCCTACTGGTTGATTGCTATTTTTCTTACCAAATGAATTGTTTTCAAGTTGTACAGTCCAAGCAATAAAGGCAGTGAATCCATGGAAACCTTGTTCATTCGATTTATCTTGAAGTTGGCGGATCTTAGCCATGTGTTTTACACGGTGTTCATTAGTTTCTCCAAAGCCAAATACATTTGTTGCGGTAGTAGTCAAACCTAGTGAATGAGCCTCACCCATTACTTTTAACCAATTTTCAGCCGACCC
>Ga0066849_10000511_pt1 | contig 15747 bp, 13 predicted proteins | sample ETNtaG_9_FD_65492 | JGI IMG/M metagenome (GOLD analysis project Ga0066849, IMG submission 65492) | Marine microbial and viral communities from oxygen minimum zone, Eastern Pacific Ocean - ETNP201406SV69 | ecosystem: Environmental > Aquatic > Marine > Oceanic | place: Pacific Ocean: Eastern... | reverse complement strand
ACAGTTGAGGTTCAAGAGTTTAATGATGGTAAGATTTTAATGGTTGGAATAAACTTAGAATCCTCATCACCGCTTATTGGAAGAACAATCTCTAGTGTTATTAATTCTAATCCATTCTGTAGACATAAAACTGTGCTAATTAATCGTGATGATGATTTTTCCATACCTGCTCTTGATGATATATATAAGAAAGATGATCACATATATTTTGTAGGTAGGAATGAAGATATTGATGATATACAGAAAATGGCTGGAAAACCATCTTTTGATGTAAAAAATGTTATGATACTTGGCTCAGGTAAAATTGGCAGGTTACTGGCTAAATCGTTACAAGGTGACTACAATGTTAAAATAATTGAAAAGAATAAAGAAAAAGCTCAGAGGTATAGTCCGAATTTATCTGATTCACTCATGCTTATTGGTGATGGCCTTGATATTGAGTTTTTAGAATCTGAAAATATTTCTGAGGTTGATTGCTTTATTGCAGCAACAGAAAACGAACAAACTAATATGCTTGCAGCTCTTTTGGCAAAACATTATGGCGCTAGGCAAGTAATTTTACATATCACTACAACTAATTATTTAAAGTCTGTTAGAAGAATCGGTGCAGATGCAATAGTCAGTAAAAATATTTCTGCTGTCAATGAGGTTCTCAATGTAATAAGATCCAATGAAGACAATGTTGAGATTCGTCGATTTGATGATGTTGGAGTTGAAGCAATAGATGTTATTGTTGATGAAACATCTACGTATATCCAAAAAGATATGGTAATTGATGATATCCCTAAAGAATTTTCCGTTGCTGCTATCATAAGAGATGGACAAGTTAAAATCCCAGGTTCAATGACAGAAATAAAGCCTGATGATGAACTTCTGATTTTCACTAAGCCAGAAGATGCAAGAAATGCAGAAAGTCTATTTGTTAGTAAATGATTAAAAAGCCAATCATTAAATTCATAGGGTATATACTTCTCTTTCTAGGTTTATCTATGTTTGCAACTTCGTTATTACCCCTAATCTATGGTCAGAATGATTTTTATATTTTTATAAAATCTGGTCTAGTTACATCAATTACTGCTTTAATCTTGCTTTTTTTCTCTAGAGGAGAAGTAAAAAGTGAGATTAATTTAAGAGATGGATTCTATGTTGTTACTATGTCATGGATTTTTATGGGAGTTTTTTCTGCCCTGCCTTACTATCAATCATCTTTTTTTACTACTTTCACAGATGCCTTCTTCGAGTCTATTTCTGGCATAACAACTACAGGTGCATCAATACTAACTAATATCGAGGCACTTCCTCATGGCCTATTGTTTTGGCGTAGCTTCACTCAGTTTATAGGTGGGATGGGAATTATTTTATTTACCATTGCGATACTCCCAATTTTAGGAATGGGTGGTGTCCAGCTATTTAGAGCCGAGGTCCCTGGGCCAACAACCGATAAACTGACTCCAACAATCAAGGAAACAGCAAAGTACTTATGGATTATATACTTGGGGCTTATTGTAATAGAAACAGCTGTTCTCTATCTTGAAGGAATTATCTTTAATATTGATAAGCTAACCCTTTTTAACGCTCTATGCCATTCAATGACAACTATCTCAACTGGAGGCTTCTCGACATTCAATAATAGTATACTTGGCTTTGAGAGTGATATCGTGAGCTGGACTATTATGTTTTTCATGTTTCTTGCTGCGACAAACTTTTCTTTACATTTTCTGTTAATAGCTAAAAAATCATTTCAATATTTTAATGATTCTGAGTTCAGGTTCTACATAACCTTTATAATTATTTTTTCTACTCTAACATTTATAAATGTTGCTACCATATATGGATATACATTTGCAAATGTTACTGCATCACTATTTAACACCATCTCAATTTTAACAACGACGGGCTTTACGCTATATGATTATGGGAGCTGGCCAGCATTATCTCAGCTTATTGTTTTCTTTTTATTTTTTATAGGAGGGATGGCTGGATCGACCTCAGGCGGGATTAAACTAATTAGAACAATTCTAGTTGTAAAGTATATAAAAGCAGAGGTTACACGGATGCTGCATCCAAGAGGACTACACCATGTTAAAATTGGTGATAGTGTAATAGAAGATGATATTGTTAGAAGCACCTTAGGCTTTTATCTTTTTTATATTTTAATTTTTGCATTATGTGCACTAGTGGTGTCATTCAATGGCTTTGATATTGTATCATCTTTAGCTATTTCTGCATCATCTATTGGAAACATAGGTCCAGGACTTGGTATTATTGGCCCAACTAGTAGCTGGGCATCATTGAATGATCCCACTAAATACCTTTCTATGTTTTGTATGCTTCTTGGAAGATTGGAAATTTTCACTGTACTAATTTTGTTTAGTAGAACGTATTGGAGATCATGAAAAATATTAAATTAACAACCATAGATAATGTCCTACTAGTTACCATCAATAGACCTGAAAAGCTCAATGCGCTTAATTCAGAAGTGATTGATGAGCTGAGTAGCGTTTTCATTGATCATAGAAATGACTCTAATGTTAAAGCAATTATCTTAACTGGCCAGGGGGACAAATCCTTCATTGCTGGTGCCGATATTAAAGAGATGAGTTCTTTTACTCCTTCTGATGCTTCTATCTATTCTAATAAAGGTATAGATCTATTTAATAATATTGAATCCTACTCTAAGCCTGTGGTTGCAGCAATTAATGGATATGCACTTGGAGGAGGTCTAGAGCTTGCACTTGCCTGTCATATCAGATATGTTTCAGAATCAGCTGTTCTAGGTTTACCAGAAGTTAGTCTAGGTCTTATCCCAGGGTTCGGTGGAACGCAGCGTCTAAGAAATATTGTGGGACTTGGCGTAGCTATTGAGATGATTACTTCTGCTAGGCATGTTAAATCTAATGAGGCACTAAGAATTGGACTTGCGAACAAAATTTGTGATAATGTAGTTGATGATTCTATAGCTTTATGTAAAAAGATAGGATCTAATAGCTCTGCTTCAGTTAAGGCTGCTATACAGTCAATAGTTTCAGGTAAAAACACTAATTATTATGATTCCTTTAATATTGAAAATAATCTCTTCTCTCAGCTCTTCGATTCAGATGATACCAAAGAGGGGATTGATGCCTTTTTGAATAAAAGAAAACCTAAATTTAAAGATTAATAAGCAGTGAAAAATATAAGAAACTTTTGCATTATTGCGCATATCGACCACGGGAAGTCAACTCTCGCAGATCGTATTATTGAACATACGGATACTCTCTCAAAGCATGATATGAAGAACCAATTGTTAGACAATATGGACCTTGAGCGTGAGCGAGGCATTACCATAAAATCTCATCCAATTAAAATTAACTATACCCTCAATGGCATTGATTATGACCTAAACTTAATTGATACCCCAGGCCATGTTGATTTTACCTATGAGGTCTCTAGAAGTATGGCTGCGTGTGAGGGCGCGATATTGATTGTAGATGCGGCGCAGGGAGTTGAGGCGCAGACTGTTAGTAACGCTTTTCTCGCAATCGAGGCCAACCTGACAATTATACCTGTATTAAATAAAATTGATATCCCCAATATTGATGTAGAAGATAGTGAAAGGCAGTTAATTGAATTACTTGGATGTGATAGAGATGATATAATCAGAATTAGTGCAAAGGAAGGACTAGGTACAGAAGAAGTATTACAAGCAGTTGTAGATAGATTGCCTGCACCTGAAAGTAAATGCAAAGACGCAAGAGCATTAATTTTTGATTCATTCTATGATCAGTATCGCGGTGTAGTTGCATATCTTAGAATGGTTGATGGGACTATCTCAAGGGGAAATCATGCGGAATATTTCTCAAACGAATACTCGCATGAAATTATTGAAGTTGGAGACCTAAAGTTAAATCGAATTCCAAGAGAGTCTCTTAAGGCTGGAGATGTAGGATATGCAGTTATAAATACTAAGGATGTTGACCAACTAAAGGTTGGAGATACATTGACAATAAAGGAATCAAAAGCAGACACTGCTTTGCCTGGCTATAAAGATATTAAGCCAATGGTATTTAGTGGACTATATCCAGTTGATTCCCAAGATTATCAGGATCTAAGATCTAGTCTAGATAAACTTAGGCTTAATGACTCTTCATTGGATTTTACTCCAAATACTTCTCATGCCCTAGGTTTTGGATTTAGATGTGGTTTTTTAGGTCCCCTCCATATGGAAATTGTTCAGGAAAGATTAGAGCGTGAATTTGATATGAATCTAATTTCAACCGCACCAAATGTCAGATATAAGATTAAGATGAATGATGGCAGTGAATTTGAGCTTGAGAATCCATCTGAGATGCCTGACACAGGCTCAATAAATTCTATCTACGAACCTTACATAAGAGCTGAAATTATTACCCCTTCAGAGTTTATCGGCTCTATAATGAAAATTTGTGTAAGTAAGAGAGGTGAGTATAAATCAACGAATTATTTGTCAAAAGATAAGGTCCAATTAATTTTCAATATGCCACTAGGTGAGATAATATATGAATTTTTTGAAAGATTAAAAGCTTGTTCTAAAGGCTATGCTACACTGGACTATGAGCTAATTGAGGATAGGCCTGGGCAGCTAAATAAATTGGATGTTAAAATAGCAGGTGAAGTCGTTGACGCTCTTAGTATAATTATTCATAAGGATAAGGCGTATAAGAGTGGAGCGGAATTATGTAAGAAGCTAAAGAAACTTATTCCACGACATCAATTTGAGGTTCCCATCCAATCTGCAGTAGGCAATAAAATTGTATCGAGGGAAACCGTCAGAGCTCTAAGGAAAAATGTTACAGCAAAGTGCTATGGTGGAGATATAACTCGGAAACGAAAGCTTTTGGAGAAACAAAAAAAAGGTAAAAAAAGGATGAAAAAGATAGGTATAGTAGATCTCCCCCAGGAGGCCTTCTTAGCAATTCTTAATTTAGATGAGGAGTAATTTTATATGTACCCTGAATTATTTTCTATAGGCCCCATTACAATTACATCGTTTGGCACGATGATTGTACTAGCATTTTTAGTTTCAAACTACCTCCTAAGGAAAAATTTCGAGGAATTTGGGTACAAACCTGAATATGCAGATGATATTGTTTTTAGAGCTGCATTGGGTGGAATACTTGGGGCCAAGATATACTTTTTAATTGAAAATTATACTATTGCTGCAGATAACATTGGTGGCTTAGGGAAAATCTTCTATGGCCTTATTACTCTTGATTTTAATCTAGTTTCTGATGGGATACAGCTATTTGGAGCTGGATTGGTCTTTCTTGGTGGACTAATTGGAGGTTTGCTTTTAGTTACCCATTATATATATAAAAAATCACTCAATTGGTATGTGGTAGCCGATTTTACTGCTCCCCTAATCGCGCTTGGTCACGGTATTGGTCGCATTGGTTGCTTCTTAGTTGGAGATGACTATGGCGTACCAACTACTCTTCCTTGGGGAGTTTCTTTTCCGAATGGAGCTCCGCCATCCACAGCGTTTAATATAGCACAAACAGGATGTCCAATTCCCGAAGGGACTATGTATAGCGATGTTCTTGCTGTACACCCTACGCAATTGTATGAGATGACAGCATACTTTATTATTTTTTATTTTCTCACATCTTTACTAAAGAAAAAACATATTAGAGGAGAGATATTCGTCAATTATCTTTTTCTTGCTGGTTTAGCAAGATTTGTAGTGGAATTTATACGTTTGAATCCTAGATATTATTTTGATCTATCAGGAGCACAGTATATATCAATTCTTATGATGCTTACAGGTATCATATGTCACTATCTATTAAGAAAAAATAATATAGATAATGTTAGTTAATTGCTATATATGTAATAGTTCTAATCAATCTAAATTTGTATCTATAGAGGATGATATTTCCAATGAAATATTTAATATCGTTAAGTGTGTTTGTGGTTTTTGCTATATAAATCCTAGGCCAAGTCAAGATGAAATGGACAGATACTACGACCAGCCTAATTACCATCCCCATTCAAAAGGTGGTGGCCTTTTATACTATATTTATAAGCTAGTCCAGAAAATCACTTTTAGAAGAAAATTTAGATTAATGACCTCTTTTAAGACTGGTAGTATTGAACATCTTGACTATGGTGGGGGAGATGGAAGCTTTTCTAATTATCTAAATAGAAAGAAAAATATTTCCTCATTATCCTATGATCCATATTACCGGAGCTCTATATCTAGAGAATTTAAAACTGGTAAATATGATATGATTACCTTGTGGCATGTTTTAGAGCACTCATATGATCTCGAACTGCTCTTCAAGAACCTCAATGAGTCTTTGGCAGAATCTGGTTTTTTATATATAGCTGTTCCTAATATAGATGCATATGACAGAGATATATATATGGATAAGTGGGCTGCATATGACGTTCCTAGGCATCTATATCATTTTAGCCATAGTACACTCTCAAAAATTTTAGATAAAAATGGATACAGAGTTATTCAGAAGAAAAGAATGCTTTTTGATACATTTTATATTTCACTGCTAAGCTCGATGAAAATTTCAAAAGTATCAGTAATTAAATCAATATTCCACTCATGTTTAATTGTAATTCAAGTACTATTTAAAGGCCCTAACTACTCTTCGTCTCTTCTATATGTTTGCCAAAGAAAAAAATAAAATTATATCGTTACTATTTCTCCTGTTGATTAATTGCTCTAATGAGAAGTCAACGACAAATTTCAGAGATGTGCATGTTTACACATCTCTAATTGATCAATATAGAATTGAAGAGGTAGTAGGTAATCAGCTATTTAATTTTAAATATTACACGCCAGATGCACAAAGTAAATATCAAGCTCAAATGAGGGATTTATCGAATTTTTCTAACGGCACAGTCAATTCAGCTGTTATGTTAGTTGCGTTAAAAGATTCGCAGGATAGCCTGGGGATGAAACTCGCAAACAGATTAGGGAATAATTCGGATGACAATCTTCTATTGATAAATGATTATTTCTCAGAGAATCAGCTTTTATTTATCATAAAGGCAGATAATGAAGATGCTTTATCTTTTAATCTTGAAATGAATAAGGATTGGATACTTTCAAAACTGAAGGAAAATGAATTTGATAAACTTAAGGAATATAGCTTCAGGAGTGGTGTAAATGATTCAATTGCTCAGCTATGTCATGAAAATTTCAACTTAGATATCAGTATACAAAAAGACTATCAAATAATAAAAGAAAGTAACAGTGAACGATATCTATGGATTGGAAGGGGTTACCCATATAGGTGGATACTTATATACGAAGATATCCAAAATCACTACAATAGTAAGGAATCTACATACAGAAGGCTTGATGAGAAATTCTCAACTATTTTAGACATAAATGCACTACCATATGAGGTGCAGTATGATTTAATTAAAACTGAAGATGATGAGCTTCGTAAGATTTATGGTGTATATGGCACTAAAATGGACTCTGAAAATGTTACAGGAGGCCCATTCATATCGTATTTTTTTGATATACCTGAAACAAATAAAGTATTAATTGCCAGCGGTTTTGTAAATTTCCCTGGTAAAGATAAAGTCTTTCATATTAAAGAGTTAGAGTACATGCTAGAAACAGCAAAAATAATAAAGTAATAAAGGAGGAAAAATGTCAAATAAGGTTGCAATTTTAATTGGTAGTGATACAGATAGGCCGACTATGGAGGCTGCTGATAAATATTATGAGTACTTCAATATTGATTATGAAATCAAAACAATGTCCGCACATAGAAATCCAGTTGAAGTTCATGATTTCTGCACATCTGCACCATCTAATGGATATAAGATATTGGTAGGTGCTGCCGGGATGGCTGCTCATTTAGCCGGAGCTATAAAAGCCAATTCAATTTTACCTGTAATAGGAGTTCCTTTGGACGGGGGGATCTTAACTGGACTTGATTCAGTGCTTTCTACTATGCAAATGCCTAAGGGCGTTCCAGTTGCAACTATGTCCGTCGGTAAGTCGGGCGCAATCAATGCAGCTATCCTCTGCGCAGAGATCTTTGCTTTAAATGATGAAGATATGGTGGGCAAACTACATGAATTCAAAAAGAATGGCGCAAAGCTCTAAGAGAGTACTGATTCTTGGAATTAATGGTCAGCTGGGCACAGCATTTAGTGACTATGTATCAAGATATTATTCTGTTATAAATAGAGAGTCTGAAGACTTTGTAGATATTGATATAACAGACAGGTCTGCACTAAATAAAATAATCTCAACGACCTCTCCAGATTATCTAATAAATTGTGCTGCAGTAACAAATGTTGATCTGTGCGAGAGAGATAAAGAGCTAGCATATGATGTGAATGTTAATGGTATTAAGAATATTATTTCCTCTACATCTAATGATGTGAAGATAATACATATTTCTACTGACTATATCTTTGACGGTAATAAAGAGATATACACCGAGACAGATCCTCCAAATCCTCTTTCGTATTACGGGAAGACAAAACTAGAATCTGAAAATATTCTTAGAGGATCTAATAGAAATTATTTAATTATAAGGACTTCAGTTATCTTTGGAGCAAGCCATAATAATTTTTATAGATGGGTTCTGGAATCACTTAGTAATGGTAAAGAGATATCGGTAGTGACTGACCAGGTAAGTAATCCAACTTGGACCTGGTCTCTTTCTGAGGCAATATACAAGTCCATAATTAGTAACCTTGAGGGAGTTTATCATTATGCTGGAGAGGAAATTATTTCCAGGTATGATTTTGCAAAAAAAATAGCAAAAAGAAATAATCTCGATCCAAATAAAATCAAGCCTATCTTAACATCAGATCTTAATCAACTTGCTGGTAGGCCCAGATTTAGTTCTTTAGACACAGAGAAAATTAAAGATAAGATTGATGTAGAGCATCCAACATTAGACTGTATTATAGATATAATAGCTAAAAATGATTTATAGATTATTAGTTTCTAGTTAATTAATTTTACTATTATACAAAACATAAAAATGAATAGAATATTAATAGTCACTCCAACATATAACGAGATAGCTAATATTGATCTCTTGTCTAAGACAATATTAGAGGGATATCCTTATGCAGATTTACTTGTTGTCGATGACTCGTCTCCAGATGGAACAGGAGATTATGTGCGTAAGCATGAGCTCTACAATAATCGTTTATTTCTAATATCACGACCAGGGAAAATGGGCCTAGGATCAGCATATTGCGATGCCTTTAGATGGGCTCTCTCTTCTGACTATGACAAAATAATTCAGATTGATGCAGATCTCTCCCACAATCCTAAATATTTATCAGAAATGATCAGAGAAAGTGAGCACCATGACCTAATTATAGGAAGTAGATATGTAAATGGAGTAAACGTTGTTAATTGGCCTATGAGCAGACTAATACTTAGCTATCTAGCAAATCTTTATTGTAGGCTAATTCTTGGGATTAAAATAAAAGACTTTACGGGTGGATTTAAATGTTTTAATAGGAAGGTGCTAGAATCAATAGACCTTGAAAAAGTTAAATCGGAAGGTTATTCATTTCAAGTTGAAATAAATTTAAAAGCCTTCTCAAATGGAATGTCAATAAAGGAAATTCCAATTATCTTTAATGACAGGGCATGCGGAACTTCCAAAATGAGCAAAAAAGTTATTTTCGAAGCAATATATATGGTTCCTCTGCTTAAAATCAAAAAGATATTTAAACTCCTATGAAATTAAGCGTCATAGTTGTTAACTATAATACCGCGCATTTTATAAATCAGACCTTGAGGTCAATTTGTAGATCTGAGATTGATTTTGACTATGAAATAATTGTTATTGATAATAAATCTACTGATAATAGCGTTGACTCGATAAAAGAGCAATTCCCTAATATAAAATTAATAGAGAATCCAGATAACTATGGCTTCTCAAAGGCTGTTAATATAGCAGCTAGATACTCTAAAGGAAAACACCTTCTACTCCTAAACCCAGATACAATTGTAAAAGAAAATACTATAGCCGAGTTATATAATTCTCTTATTTTGAATAAAGAGATAGAGGTTGTTGGTGCAAGAATTTTAGATTATGATGGAAAGTTTCAGCTTTCTAGTAGACGCTCATTCCCAGGCTTTTTTACATCTCTATTTCATGTTCTAGGATTGAGCTATATGTTCCCTAAGAGCAGATTATTTGGTAGATATAACTATACATACATAGATGATAACAAAAGTCACGAGGTTGACTCTGTTAGTGGAGCTTGTATGATATTCAGCAGATCTCACTTCAATGCTCTCGATGGATTTGATGAAGATTACTTTTTATTTTTTGAAGAAACAGACTTTTGTATTAAAACGAAAAAAATAGGTAAGAAGATCCTTTATAATGCAAATGCTGAAACAATTCACTACAGGGGTGAAAGCATGAAATCAGCATCATTTAATGTAAACGATGTATTCTTTCATTCACTACTAACCTTTTATAAAAAACAGGGGCCGTGGATACTAGGCATAGCACCCTTGAAGCCAGTCCTAAAATGTGCCTATATACTAAAAGGTTTAGTAGCATCTCTTAAAACTAATCTTAGATTGCTCTTTCAGTCTTTTTTAGATTTTTCATCAATATCTTTTGCATTTATTTCATCCATACCTTTATGGTATACTTCCTATTACTCCCAAAGTATTAATGTGGATATATACCTCAAGCACATACCTTTGCTCTTAAACTACTTTTTAGTTTGGATTGTAGTATCTTCAATTTTCAAAATCTATAGAAAAGGTTTCTCTATAAGTAAAGATATCGCCCTAGTTAATATTCTAGTTTTCCTAATAGCTTCTACTACAACCTACTTCGTGAATGTTATTGCGTATTCAAGGGTAATTCTGTTTCTCATTTTCACCCAGACATTTATTCTTTCATTGCTTTGGAGATATTTATTTTCTTTTTTTACAAGTTATAAAATTATCAATTCAGGAAAAATTGTAGATGTCTTTTTTCAGCGTGTCGCTGTAGTTGGCTCATCATCAAATATGCTCTCACTGATAGATAAACTCAAATCTCAAGAGAATATATATAAAAAAATTGTAGGCTATATTGATTCAGAGAAAAAAGATATAGATATTAAATATCTCGGGAAGCTAGATTCAATAGCTAGGATATCTCAAGAACTGAATATAGATGAAATAATTATAAGGGAGTCTGATATTAATAGAGTGAATATCTTTAATTTACTATCTAAAATTTCAGGAAGATCTATAATGGTTAAGATACTGCCTAACAGTGGAAATCTTTTGCTAAGTAAGGGACTGGTCGAGTTCATTGATGACGTTTCACTAATTAAGCTAGAGCTTCCATATTTAGATAGTAAGCACAGACTCATAAAAAGAACTTTTGATGTTTTCTTCTCATTTATTCTAATTATACTTTCTATGCCCATACACATTGTCTACGCACCTCTTTTTATTACGACTAAAGAAATTTTCATAAGAGGTGGAGAGAGAGTCAATACATTTAATTATAGATCAAAGAGTAAATTGATTCAAAAGTTACCCTATTTATGGTTAATTTTACTTGGTAAGCTAAGTTTTGTTGGTAGCGAGATTGTATACGGTCAGAACCAAGATGAAGATGATTATCTTGTCCCTGGACTTACAGGGCTGTACAGATTAAATTCATCTTCAAATTTATCTGATAAGAAAAAATATGATTTTTATTATATGGAAAATTATTCCATATTCTTAGATCTTGAAATTATCTTTAGGACGATATCTATAAAATGAATACAAAGTATATATATGATTTTGAGAAACCTCTTATTGATATCCAAACTCAGATAGATGAGCTTGAATCCACATCTATGAACACAGGAGTAGATGTATCTCTTAAAATTAATGACCTAAAGCAAGCTCTTCATCAAGAATCTATTCAGATATACTCTAACCTAAGCAGATGGCAAAAAGTACAATTGTCTAGACACCCGGATAGACCTCACGCGAAGGATTACATAGAATCTATTACTGATTACTGGTTTGAACTACATGGTGACAGGAAATTTGGAGATGATACTGCGATCATTTCTGGTATTGCTGAAATTGACGATATGAAAGTAGCTATTATAGGCCAGGAAAAAGGTCGAGGGACTAAAGAAAAATTGAAACGGAATTTTGGTATGCCTCGCCCCGAGGGGTACAGGAAAGCCCTTAGAATTATGAAGTTGGCAGAGAAATTTAATTTTCCAGTTATAACATTGATAGACACGCCTGGAGCATATCCTGGGATAGGAGCTGAGGAACGTGGACAGGCAGAGGCTATTGCTACGAATCTATTTGAGATGTCAGCCTTGAGAGTCCCTATTGTTTCTGTTGTTATAGGTGAGGGGGCCTCTGGTGGAGCACTTGCTATTGGCCTTACAGATAAAATCCTATGCATGGAGAATACCTGGTATTCTGTTATCTCGCCTGAGGGATGCGCCTCTATCTTGTATCGAGATGCTGCAATGTCTGAGCAGGCAGCAGAGTCAATGAAAGTTACATCCATAGACCTATATGAGATGGGAATTGCAGATGAGATTATAAAAGAGCCGTTAGGTGGGGCACACCGTGACTATAAAGAGTCAGCTAAGAATGTAAAAGACAGTATAATAAGTAATATTGAAAACCTAAAACAGCTTTCTGCGGAGACTTTAATTGAGCAGAGAAAATTTAAGTACGATAAGATTGGAGCATGGACAACAAGTGGATAAAATAGATAGAGATATTATTGGCTCTCCAAAAGAATCGTGGACAAATGTAGATACTTCAAGCAATCAATCTAAATTTGTTGATATTATTAATAGCATTAATGATGAGATAAATAATATATATAAGTGTGGCGGTGATATAGCTGTTGATAAGCAGCATGCAAAAGGCAAGATGACAGCAAGAGAAAGAATAAAGTATCTAGTAGATAAGGGCTCATTCTTCAACGAAATCGGAAAATTTGCTGCACATGAAATGTATGATGAATATGGAAAGATTAACGCTGCTGGAGTTATTGTCGGTACAGGTGACGTTAATGGTAAAAAATGTATGATTGTTGCAAATGATGCTACCGTTAAAGCTGGTGCATATTTTGAGGTTACTCTGAAGAAAACACTTAGGGCACAGCAGATTTCCATTGAAAATAATTTACCAATAATATATCTTGTAGATTCAGCTGGGGTCTTTTTACCTCTCCAAGATCAAGTTTTTCCAGATGAAGGCCACTTTGGAAAGATATTTTATAATAACGCAAGAATGTCGGCTATGGGAATTACTCAGATAGCATGCGTTATGGGACCATGCGTTGCTGGAGGTGCATACTTGCCAGTTATGTGCGATAAATACATTATCGTTAAAGGCGGAAATATGTTTTTAGCTGGTCCTGCTCTTGTTAAGGCTGCAATTGGCCAGAATATAGATTCTGAGACACTAGGCGGCGCTGAAACTCACAGCTCTATAAGTGGCACAGCAGACTATCATGAAGAGGATGATATATCTGGGCTAGATAGAATTAAGAGTATAATTAGCCACATTAATTTTGAAACTGAGAGTACAATGCATCAAAGTGAAGCCCTTGACCCAAACTTTGAAATAAATGATGTAATTAGCCTATTTGATCCAGACAGACCAAGCTCATATAATACATTAGAGTTAATAGCAAGATTGGTAGATGGCAGTGAATTTTTAGAATATAAAAAAGACTACGGAAAAACAATAATTTGTGGAACTGCAAAAATTGGCGGGTACAATATTGGCATAATTGCAAATCAGAAGAGTAATGTAAAAACAAAGCTAAATGAAATTCAAATGGGTGGTGTTATATATTCAGATTCAGCTGATAAGGCTGCTAGATTTATTATGAATTGCAACCAGGACAAGGTCCCACTTTTATTTCTTCATGATGTCAATGGTTTTATGGTAGGGAAAGATGCTGAGTGGGGAGGCATAGCAAAAGATGGCGCGAAATTAGTTAATGTTATATCCAACAGCACAGTGCCTAAAATTTCAATTGTTCTTGGTGGTAGCTATGGAGCTGGGAACTATGCAATGTCTGGCAGAGCCTATAATCCACGTTTTTTATATGCTTGGCCATCTGCTAAGATAGCTGTGATGGGTGGTGATGCTGCGGCAAAAACTCTATCAACCATTAAGATATCTAAAATGAATAATGTCACTGAGGAGGTGAAAACTGAAATTTTTAATGAGATTAAAGATAAATATACCAAGCAGTCAGATCCTAGATATGCAGCAGCCAGGCTGTGGATAGATGAAATTATCAATCCTCTTGATACAAGGAAGGTGATTATAGAGTCGCTAGATGTTGTAAAAAATGAAGGAAAAATAGAAAAAGCAACCTACGGAGCTTTACAGGTTTAATATGAATAAAAATATCAAAATAGCAAATGGCCAAGGTTTTTGGGGTGACTCTGTCGATGCTCCTCTGGATCTTATTAATAATGCAGATATCGACTACCTCACGCTTGACTATCTAGCAGAAGTTACAATGGCTATAATGCAGAAGCAGTACAATAAAAATAAAGATAGAGGCTACGCGCATGATTTCATTGATTTTGTTGAGAATTCAGCTGATTCAATAATAAATAAGGGTGTTAAAATAATCACTAACGCAGGTGGAGTTAACCCCTATAAGTGTGCAGAACAAATTAAAGAGCGTACTTCAGGTAGATTGAAAATTGCTGTTGTCGAGGGAGATAATATCGTTGAAAATATAAACGAATTTATTGACAGCGGTATAAAATTTGACAATATAGACAATGGGAAATCAATTGAAGATATAAGAGATTCAATCTGCTCAGCTAATATATATATAGATAGTTTTGTTGTAGCAGATGCACTTGAGCACAATCCTAATATCGTACTTGGTGGAAGAATAACTGATCCTGGCCTTGTAGTTGGCCCATGTATACATGAATTTAAATGGGATCAGAGCAACTACCAGAAGCTAGCAGCAGCTACAGTAGCTGGACATATACTAGAGTGTGGAGCTCAGTGTACCGGAGGGAATCACAGCAGGTGGTGGGAAAATGATGACTTCGTCAATATAGGTTATCCCATAGCCTCAATATCTGAATCAGGGGACTTTAATGTTAGCAAGGATGCTAATACAGGTGGCATTATTAATAAGTTAACAGTGACCGAGCAACTCCTCTACGAGATGGGTGACCCTAGAAGATATCTGTCTCCCGATGTTACCGTAGATTTTACTTCGATTAAACTGAAAGAGGATCAACCAGGTACTGTATCTGTTTCAAATGTAGAAGGTTCAAAGCCGACTGATACTTTCAAGGTTGCTGTTAATTATATATCTGGATACAAAGCTAATGGGAAACTGACGGTTACAGCTCCACATGCAATTCAGAAAGCAAATAAAATAGCTGAAACTATATTGGGTAGACTCAAAAAGAAGGGCATTGTTTTTGATGAGCATAGAATAGATTTAATAGGACATAACTCATGTACTGCAGATGTCCTTTCTATCAATGATAACCCTAATGAGCTAACAGTATCAATTTCAGTAAAGGATAAGTGTAAATCAAATATTGAAAAGTTTTCAAAAGAACTTGCTCCACTTATTACAAACGGACCTCCAGGGATAACTGGATTCTCAGGTGGGCGGCCAAAGGTTCAAGAGGTTATCTCGTATTGGCCAACTCTAATTTCAAAATCACTGGTAAAAACAAATGTTAGGATTTATTGATGCAAATTAAGCTTATGGATATTGCCTGTGCAAG
>Ga0066849_10000507_pt1 | contig 15782 bp, 11 predicted proteins | sample ETNtaG_9_FD_65492 | JGI IMG/M metagenome (GOLD analysis project Ga0066849, IMG submission 65492) | Marine microbial and viral communities from oxygen minimum zone, Eastern Pacific Ocean - ETNP201406SV69 | ecosystem: Environmental > Aquatic > Marine > Oceanic | place: Pacific Ocean: Eastern... | reverse complement strand
CTTTGAGACGTATGCATCATAGTGGGTAGCGTGGTATATGCCACTGAGTACTACGGTTGGTTTGTGATGTATACGACATCATGGGCCCCCGAGTATAATCCATGCAGATACGTGCGTGTTGCTTGCGTGGTCATTTCGATTAGTTGAAATAACACCATGTGTTCCAAAATTTGTGCTTAGAATTACACTGTGACAAAATCGATCGTCATGGATGAAAATATACCAGATAATGTAAGCACGAAAAACGAAAAGATGAGTGAAGAGCTAGAGAAACTCCTGAAAGAGTTCCTAGAACTTGAATTGTCTGAGTTAAGATTGGAACAAGAAAATAGGGAGTTGGAAGTAGAGGAAGATATACTGCACGTAGAGCAGTATGGTGAAGATGCAACTGATGCATTCTTTGACTTCTTCTTCACATTGGATAATTGTTGAAGATATTGCCAATACACCGTTTCATTTTGAAATATAGGCGTTCATGCCATAGAGGGCCCCTGGTTTATGCGGGCGTACACCAGGGTAGGGAGTATGATGCCCCCGAGTACCACGGTTACTTTGTGACGTATACGTAATCGTGGGTCCTACCTTCAGACCCATCCGAAGGTGGAATACTCAATCGTATTGTACTATCTTGTCCCCTTCTATCCTGATCTTCTTCATCACCTTCATCGAACCCACAATTGATTTGACCCCATACTTACCAGGTCCGATAGTGATGAAATCTGAGCAATCATATTTTGATCCTAGGAATTTTTCCCTCAAGGCCCCATGGAATCTGCCCCTCGCGGGAACCGTGCTGCTGACTCTGCTCGAGGCTCTGGGGGGTCCGAGATGAGGCTAGGATGGGCTTCCAAATGCCCACCAGAGCATGAGAAGGAAGAATCCGATGGGCTGGAGCCACCAGAATCGCTCGAGCGAGTACTCCACCCGCCTGGTGGAGGAGGGGAAGTCGTCGGCTGGTGCCTTACGCTTCTCGGAGGAGTCGGCCTCGACCGAGTCCTCTGCCTCCCACCATCCCTTCTCCCCAGACATGGTTCGACCAGGGGGTGCCAGCCTTGAACGACTCGCTCGACTCCTGGGCCGGCTACGCCTTCGACGTGCCAGGAAGCTCAGGGTTTAGATCCACGAGGATATAGCTCCTCCAGGTCGGTTCCAGTATGCGAAACAGGGCCTAGGGAATGTGATGCCCCTGAATACCACGGTTTGATCAGACGAGGGTCTTCTGATGTTCAATTCGAATCGGTTTGAATTACTGAAGTTTCTTTTGATAAGAATCCCCTCTCACCCGAGTCGAACCAAACCAAATCGCATTCCGAACATCCATCGATCCCTCTGAATTCCGTTCTTCCTACGAATGCTGAGACGTTTTCAATAATCTCGGGAACAAATAGGGAGTTTTGTTCACTATGGTCGCTGACAACTATGATTGCGTTTTTCATTTTGTTTCCACATTCGAAACAGTCAAAATTACTTTTTATTGACGAGGAGGAGATTTCCGAACGAATAAAGTACGCCTTATCTTTGAAAGTTTGATCTATTGACTTGGACTCCAGCATGAAGCCCTTGCAAGAGTCACATGCCAAGTCAGTCGTGACCAAAGATGTGCGATCGGCGCCAATGAAAAGCAAAACAAGTCCAATCGCCCCCATGGCGAAATCTTCCATGGCGAAATCCTCGCTGCTTCCACCCACCGCAAGTAGGATTAACCCAATCGCAATCAATGCGTAACCAGGTAGGTCGAAAACTCGTACCTTCCTATTTTTGTTTGTTCTATATTCCAATGGGCCGCAACCCTTGGGGCATTGTATGCCCTCATCCATAAGGGCAAGTCCCCCCTCTACTGAAATCAATGTTTTCCCGGCAATAACCCATCATTACGCGAGCATACGCATGGGTACCCATTGAATCGGCGAATCCTCGTGTCTGAACCCTTCGTTTCCGGAGGAAACGGGCTCATCTCCCGGCACGAGCACCACGCGCTTAATCGGATTCTGACGAGTTTGAGAAAAGTCATAAGCACGGGTTCGTTGGAGAAGTAAGGCCTCAATGCGACTAGAGCACGATGTGAAGCTAACCTTCGATGATGTACTGATTAGGCCCAAGCGTAGCACGCTTGTCTCTAGATCCGATGTGAACCTGAATCGAGATTTCCGCTTCCGTCACACAGGCCAGGGATGGACAGGGGTGCCCATCGTGGCCGCAAACATGGACACGACCGGCCTTTTTTCGGTGTCCAAGGTGCTGCAGGGGCACGGGATGCTGACGTGCGCCCAGAAGTTCTACTCCACTAGGGAGTTCTCGGAGGCCTGGGAAGACGGGGTTGATCCCGAGTTCACTCCCGTAACCTGCGGGTCCACCGATGATAGCTTCGAACTGCTCGAGAGGAAGATGGCGACAAATGATGGGATCAAGATGATCTGCATAGACGTAGCCAACGGCTACCGCGAGGTCTTCCTACAGTTCGTCAAACGCGTACGTGAGGTATTTCCCGATAGGATTGTGATCGCGGGCAATGTCGCGACTAGGGAGATGACCGAGGCCCTCATCCTCGCTGGGGCTGACGTAGTCAAGGTGGGAATTGGGCCAGGCTCAGTATGCACGACAAGGAAGATCGCGGGTGTAGGCTACCCCCAGCTATCTGCAATCTCCGAGTGCGCTGACGCGGCACATGGCCTGAATGGGCATGTCATGTCCGACGGCGGATGTTCCTCGCCTGGCGATGTAGCCAAGGCCTTTGCTGCAGGTGCTGATTTCGTCATGTTAGGAGGGATGCTAGCGGGACACGACGAATCGGGTGGTGATACCTTCGAAGATGAAGCAGGGAAGGCGTACAAGTCGTTCCACGGTATGTCCTCGGCCAGGGCCATGGAACACCACTATGGGGGGGTCGCCGATCATCGAGCTCCAGAGGGAAAGGAAGTCAGAGTACCCTACAGGGGATCTCTGGAGACCACTGTCCAGTCTATACTGGGTGGGCTTCGCTCAGCCTGCTCCTACGTTGGGGCTCGTAGAATCAAGGACCTGCCCAAGTGCACGACATTCATCAGAGTTAGCATGACGACCAATGAGGTCTACCAGAGATTTAACGTCGAAGACTAGCATTGGGCTAGACGTCGAGGATTACCTGAGCCATCCATCCAGGTCCCTCGAAGGACGGGATTTCGGGCTCCACACCCACCACAACCTCGCCGAGCGTCACCTCTCGGAGAACGAGTTCGTGGAGGGTGATTGCCTTGACCTCAATGACCAGATCGACATTTTTTGAATCGGTCCATGACACCCTAGCTCGGATGACCCCATCCGCGATGCTGATTGATGCATCGACCAGCCACTGACCTTCAGAACCCCCCTTATAGAGTACCTCCTCCAACCAGCGAACGAGGCCCCTCTCGAGATCCCCATTGGGAACCTCCACCTCCCACTCGGCCGTAGAGACCATGGGGTCGGACAAATCAGCGAGGGTGCTTCCGGGAGCCTGTACTGCCTGTAGCCCCAAAGCGGCCTCTGCCAAGGCACCGGCTGCATCGGCCGAGAAGGCCCTGATGCCGACATCAGCGGTAGTAGGCAGAAGCCACCATGACACGCCCCCTCGACGATAGGCGAGCGGAAGAAGGGCGCGGTCAGTCGAAGTTGTTGCAGAGCTCCCCCTGAGATGGGAAGCTGGTCGGATCCTTCGGATTTGTGTTCCACCTGTTCTCACACTTATTGACGTAGCCGTCTCCGTCGGAGTCGATCAATGCGTCGGAGGCATCGTACGGATCGAATTCGAAGTAGTACTCCCATCCCGACCACATGTCATCGTTGTCCTGATCCTGGTGGAAAACCTCGGAGCCGTCGTTCCACCTGTCCCCATCGGTGTCGTTGATTATTGGGTTGGTCCCATTTTGGTACTCCTCGAAGTTGGTGTAGTTCGCCAGGTCATTGTAGAACGAAGCACCGGAGCCGAGTGGGTCGATGTGGCACTCGAAGTCCTGTGGGTTGTCCCAACCGGGACAGTACCTGTACAGTAGCACCGTTCGGTTGAGCCCGTCGCTGTCGAGATCCTCATGACCGTCCTTAACGCCATTGAGATCAGAGTCAGGCATCCTGGGGTCCATCGGACCTCTGGATCCGAGCGCGTCCAGAGTGTTGTTATCGACGAGGCCAAGTTTGAGTGCCTCCTCCGAATACTCGACCTCCCACCCATCAGGCAACAGGTCTCCATCGGAGTCGTCGTCCACTGGATTGGTATCCCAGCGATTAGGGGCCTCCAGGGAATTCTGCAAGGAATCGTTGTCGATATCGTAGAGCGAATCGGGCAGTGAGCCGAAAGACGGATTGAGAGCCCATCTCCCACTCTCTGGGATGGTGAATCCCGAGAGGTTCATCTCGTGGAGGAAGTACTGCGGGTCCATCACACCGTCGTCGTTCCTGTCGCCCGAGGTGGAGAAGCCGGAGACATAATTCGTCCAGATCCACCCACCGGGCCCCAGTCCGCAATTGATCATCGAGTCGCATCCCGGTGGCAGCCAGTTCGTAGTGCTGATCCATAGGCTGTGGCTATTGGTGTTCTGTTGAATCGACATGACCTGCATCTCCCAGCCATCGGGCTGTCCGTCCTCATCTGTGTCGTTGATTAGCGGGTTGGTAGCCCCTTGCCATGGCCTTGGCACATAGAGGACCTCTCCACCATCATTGAGGCCATCGTTGTCGGTATCGGCGTTGTTGGCATGGGTGACGTACTCGTCTGCACCATCGATGACCTCTTCGCCGTCCTCGAGGCCATCGTTGTCGGTGTCGAAGGCGGAAGCGTTGGTGAAGTAGTAGGTGGTTGTGCCGTTGACGACCCATGGATGGCCGTCAATCGCCTCCCTGTAATCCTCGAGCCCGTCGTTGTCAGTGTCCTTATCGGTAGCGTTTGTGAAGGTCTCGTAGTACTCCTGGGAGTCAGAAAGCCCATCCTTATCGGTATCGAAGACACCGGGATCGCTCCTGACGATGACCTGTCTCACGCCAAAGTCGACTATCCGGATCTTCCATCCAATTACCTCAATTCCATCGATTAGCCCGTCTGCGTCGGTGTCGGCAACGAGTGGGTCGGTGGAACGTCCATCGATGATGCCGTCACCGTCCCTGTCTCTGGCATTGTACTCATCTAGATTGGTGAATCGCTCATGCTGCTCGACCACCGTGACAAGATCCTGGAGGCGACTAGTGACCTCATCTCCAACCTCCACATTGATGTGATATACCCAGCCGGGGGTTTCAGTCTTGACGGGGATGTTGACGTAGTTGCTATCAACTACCGTCCTAACCCAAAGAATGGTCTTGTTGACCTGAACGAAATCGCCAGGATTGACGTTGATCGTGTGAATCGTTGTGACTCCAATCATGTCCTTGTACCTGACACCCCCATCCCCATCAGCGTCATAACCATCGAAATCCGGATCCTCGTCTGCGTTGCTCCCATCATTGGGATGGATTCCGTTGAGGTACTCCCATCCATCGGGCATGCCGTCGTTGTCAGTGTCCCAGTCTAGGGGGTCGGTGAAGTTGGAGGCGCCCCATGCATAGGAGACCTCGAATTCCTGGACATTGTTGAGTCCGTCGTCGTCGTTATCACCGTAGGCATCCGTGGAGTTTGCGGGATTGAGAAGTGAGTTGTAGCAGTACTCGAAGCCGTCGGGCATCCCGTCGCCATCGGAGTCCCAATCTCCGGGCCCATTGAGTCGTCCGTCGTTGTCCATGTCCTGCTCGAACCACGTGAGATCCCCCGGACCCGACATCACGCTCGTGAATGGGGCCTGGATGGTTAGGGTACCGAAAACCGGAACGCCACAATGGATTCCCAAATCAACTGAGCCGTATGCTATCTCGTAGCGGTCGGCAACGAGGTCGTTGTCACTATCCTCGGCGAGCGGATTGGTGTCGTAGCGCTCCTCGATGAAGTTCCTCAAAGTGTCCGGCTCGGGCTGCTCGAGATCCAAGATGGCGTCGCAGGAATGCCCGAACTGGGTGCCAAGCTCCTCCCACAGCTTCTTTCCCAAATCCTGCTCGATCTCTGCTGACTTCTCGGGCGTGAGGAGGGGGCAGTTCCAGTTGCCATCCAATGGATCCAGAAGCGTGACAATACCCGAGGGCGTTGTGACCTCGTGAGTGAATCGGGACTCCCAGCGGTCATTGAGGCCGTCGCCATCCGTGTCCTTGAGCTTGGGGTTGGTGCCAAGCTCGGCTTCGTCGATATTTGTCAGACCGTCCCTATCGGGATCACCCAACGGACCGTTGTCGGGGTTCGGGAAGGTCTCGTTCTGCTCGCCTGTCTCCAACTCCGTATCGACCTGGCTGTTCGGGACGGGGTTGCACTCGATCTCGGTAAGGCCGACTCCGAGGGAGATGCAGGGCTCGCCCGTGTCCAGCGGGTCGAGGCCATTCTCTATCTCCCAACCATCAGAGAGCCCATCGCCGTCGGTATCTTCTTCTCTCCAGTCAGTCCCATACAGCGTCTGCTCCATCCTATCTGAAATGCCATCCCCATCCCAATCGCAGCCGACTGTGGGGATGTCTGGCGGACACTCCTTGGGGGCCCCGTCCTGAGAGGGGTCGATATCCCCAATTGCCGATTCGAAGCCTCCAGAATCAGTGCTGGAGAGGCCCGCACCGACAACGGTGTAGAGGCCTGCGAGGCAGAGCGTCGCGACGATTGCGGCAACGGCATACTGATTGTGACTAAGTGCCATGATAGCGCCCCGCCCTCATAGAGGGCGTGCTATGGAATTTGAGTTCGGCTATAATGATTCATGGCGCTTGTCCGGGCCCAAAGAGGGTGAAAGGCACATATCCTCAGCTTCGCAGGAATGACTCGATGCGGTCGAATGCCTCAGCGAGAATCTCTGTGGGCGGCAGGCAGACCATCCTGAAGTGACCCTGCCCAAACTCTGGAGAAAAGCCCGATCCGTGTACCAGAAGCACATGGTGCTGATGCAGAAGATCCAGTACGAATCTCTTGTCATCGGCTGCCATCTCGGGGTCGGCTATTCTCACGAATAGGTAGAAGGCACCCCCCGGAGCTTCACAATCTATCCCATCGATAGCCTCAATTCGATTCAAGCAGTATCCCATTCTCTCTTGGATCCTAGCGCGGTGCCCCCCCATCCAGCCCGTCTCGCCGGCAAGGCCTGCTAGGAATCCATACTGAGCAGGAGTAGAGGCACAGAGACGGCTGCGCAGTAGCCGCTCCACACCATCACGAACTGGTTCCATCCTGCCAAGCGGGTCGTGCCAAGCCATGTATCCAACCCTCCAACCAGGTGCGAAATAGACCTTGGAGACTCCGTTCAGTGTGATAACTGGAACCTCTCCCGAGCGCGAGGCCACCGAGCAATGGTGTCCGGTGAAATCCAGCCCGTCGTAAATCTCGTCGGCGATGATTGCGCACTTTGGCCATGACCTCGCGATTTCTATGAGTGCGTCGACCTCGTTCGGGGTGGCGACGTTACCAGTGGGGTTGTTAGGGTTGATTAGAACTAGGAGGCGCACGCTATCGTTCATCTTCGAGCGGATGTCATCGAGGTCGATGCGCCACCCCCTAGCCGAGTCCAAGCGATACTCAGTCGTGGAGCCCCCATACATCTGTGGGTAGGCCATGTAGGGGGGGTAATGCGGTCCGGGTGCGAGGACCGTGTCCCCCTCTTCAAGGAAGGCGGCGAAGATTATCTGCAGGGCTTCGGTCACCCCATGCGTCACATATACGTCTCCAGCAGAGCAGCCCCATCCTTTCGAGCTCTCGCTGGAAGCGATCGCAGTGCGCAGCTCAGGTATTCCGTAGGACGGGCTGTATCCATTGTCCTGACGATCCAAAGCGGCCTTGAAAGCGGCCACCATATGGTTAGGCGTGGGCAGTCCCTCGTAGGCCAGGGGATCACCAATGTTGAGGCGAATTACCGCGTGGCCCTGGGCCTCGAGCTCTACCGCAGGAACGACAACATCGCGGATGGCGTACTCTATTGCGGCGGCACGAGAGGCGACGTCCATCTGTTCGACCACGTACGAGCGTGATGAGGCTCTGCCATCAATTCGACGGATGGGGATTGCTCAAATCCCGAGTAAGGAGCGTGCAGCATCCAGAGCATCGGGAATGCCTTCGGGCTTGGAGCCACCCCCCTGAGCGATGGTGGGCCTGCCGCCACCCCCCCCTCCGATGTGACTGGCAATTTCATCGAGGATGTCCACGGCGTTGTGCCTCTCTGCTGCGACGCTCCCCTCAGTAGAAGCGACGAGGAGTGTTCCACCGCCTTCACGGCTTCCCAGTACTGCAAGTGTGGGCGTCGAAGCGTCGCGTGTCAGCTCTCCCAGCATCGCCATCATCTGCTTGGCATCTCCGCCCGATTCCATTACCACATACCTGACACCGTCCTTCTCAACCGATGAATCGCCACCACCACCGGTTCGCAATCTTACGATCTCGACCTCAAGTGACTCAATCCTCTTCTGTTGCGACTTCCACTCTTCGAAGAAGCGCGATACGGTACGCGGCAGGTCGTCCGGCTGCACCCCCAGAGTCTCCGCTGCCTCGCTGAGCAGGCGCTCCTGTCGCCTTGCGTGCTCGCGCGCGGTCTCACCTGCCACGACCTGCAGACGCTCCACCCCGTCTTGGACTTGACTCGCCCGAATGATGCGCAACTCCCCAACAGAGCCGGCCTCGTCGTGATGCGTGCCCCCACAGGCTTGGATGTCGTAGTCTCCAATCTTGATGATTCGAATCTGGGCATGCTTGGGAGGGCCGCCCTGATATATTCCGAAGCCAAATGTAGAATCTGCTTCCGCCCTGTCCATAGCCAGTTTCTCGATTGGTGGGTTGGCCTCGACGATTTCGTTGGCCCTGTCCTCGATTGTGTCAAGATCACCCCTACTGAGCCTGGAATGGTGAGTGATATCCAGCCTAGCGTAGCGAGCGCCCTTGTTGGACCCGGCCTGCCACACATGAGGTCCCAGAACCTCCCTAGCAGATCCGCCGACAATATGGATTGCCGTGTGATGGTCCATCAGTTGCCTGCGGCGCTCCCAATCCACAATCCCACTAAGGGGGCCACTCTCCAGAGGAGACTGGGTGAGGTGAATTATCACGCCGTTCTCGACTCGGGTGTCAACCACATCTGCGACCGAGCCGTTCTGAGTCAGTATGCCTTGGTCGCCCAATTGTCCACCGCCCTCGGGATAAAACAGAGTACGATCGAGAATGACCGCGTGCGTAGGTACGCCACGTACCTCGCTAGAGAGATTCAGCAACTCTACTGCATCGCGCGAAAGTGAGGTACAAAGTAAAACCTCGGCTGTGAACTCAGTGGCATTGGTGTCGGCATAGTAATCGGGTGAGGTCGCCGGCAGCCCTGTGAGATTGAAAACGCGCTCTCTGGTCTCCCTCCTAGCCGCAGCCTTCGTCAACTGGGCATTGCGGGCAGCCAAATCCGCTGCGAAACCCACGCGGACGAACAATGAATGCCAGCCGAGTCCGTGTGCTATCGAGACGACCATATCGGGATTGAGGCCCCTCTCTTCAGCAAGGCGGAACAGAGTTTCGTCGGGTACCTCAGCAGCATCCTTCGGAAGCGACTTGAGAGCGGTGCGCACAGCTGCCTCGCCCTTCCTCAGCATGCCGTAATATCGCGTCTCCTCAAGTTCCAGAATCCTTAGCACACCCTCGCGAGTCTGCATGAACGAACCCATGTCGAGATGGGCATCGATATGGCGGGAGGCCAATTCGGCAAGGCTTGCCGAGGCCCCTATGCCGTCCTTCATCCGACAGACGCGGCGAGCAAGCATCCGTGCGAGGTAGCCGGCCTTGGAGTTACTGGGTACCAAGCCGTCACCAAGCATGTTGCACAGCGCATGCATGTGATCGGGGATTGCATAAATCGAGGAGAGTGGGTCAGTGACCCGTTTCAACTCGTCTACAGAAAGATCCATTCCTGTCTCGGACAGCCTACTGATAAGCTCGTCGTATAGGGCGTCCGCATCTGTGCCGACATCTATGTTGAGTATCCCAGCAAGTCTCGAAAGCTCTCCGAGCAAGGAGTCGATATCGACTCCGATACCCAAGGATGAGAGCATAGAGTCAAAGCCGCTAATCTCCTTGAGCCATGCCACTGACTCGGGGTAGATTGCCTCGTAGATTGTCGGGGTGCCAGCCGCCGCCCAGCAGAACCTCTCGAGGCCGTATCCTGTGTCAATTATCTGCAGGTCCATCTCCTTGTACCTCAAGCCCTTGATTTCGACGTCACCATCCTCATCCTCCTCGAGGTTCATGAAGACCAGAGTGGCCAGTTCGAGCCCGGCCACTATCACCTCCAAAGCCGGTCCGGCATTGCCACCTCCGGACCATGGGTTCTCGACGTAGGTCAGGTCCCTAGGACTAATGCCGAATGACTCAACTAGCATCTCGTCGCAATAGCGTACGCACTGGTCGATCCAATAGACGACATCGCCGTCCCTTGGCCTGTTGAAAGCATGATGGGCCATCATCTCGAATGTCGACAGGTGTCGCCCAGAGCGACCGACTGCAGCTACATCGGTCAGCCTGATGCACGGCTGGCTAATTCCCAGGGGATTTGCAGGAGGAGGCACTAGGCCGCTGGTGACATGGGGCTGGAAGTCGGCAATGCTAGCGATTGTCAGGTGGATGTCGTCACGCCAGCGGGCAACGATTGGGTATGGGTCGACACGAGTGTGGCCGTGCTTGTCGAAGAAGCAGAGGAAGGCCTCCCTCATGGCGTCCTTGAGGGCCCTTCCCCGCATCGGGAATCCCTCTATGACCGGATTGCCGATGAAGGTGTAGGGATCCGAGGTAGAATCGCCGCAAGTCGTGCGGGACTCATCCCTGGTCCAGAAACGGGCTCCGGTTACCCTACAGGTCTTGCATACATGCCCGGACTCCTCCCAGAAGGGGATGTGAATTTCGCCGAACGTCACTCAAACGACCTCTGTACTTCTGCCATCGGTCGTTCGGTCTTGAAGTCGATGCGTGAAAGCGGCCCGGTGCGTTCAAAGGAGAAGGTCTGCCACTAAAGACGAAATGACTGGATGGAGAGACCACCTCGAGTCAGCAGGCCCTGCTCGCATGCGAATAAAGCGACATGGCTCGATGCTCACCGATGCCATTCTGATTGCTGACGAGCAGCATTTAGAAAGCCACTCTGATGATCGCTCGCCGGGCCAACTCGTCAACACGGCTTCTATCCCAGGCATAGTAGGCGAGGCCTGGGCCATGGCTGACTGGCACTTTGGATACGGCTTCCCAATCGGTGGGGTGGTCGCCACGGGAATAGAACAAGGCGATCAGGGTGGGGCGATATCTCCCGGTGGCGTGGGTTTCGACATCAATTGCGGAGTCCGTCTTTGTGCTGTTGACATAGAGGCGTCAGAAATAGATGGTAAAAACCTCGCATCTTCCCTATCACGCAGCATTCCAGCCGGTGCTACACGCAAGGGTGGGATTCACCTTGACCCAACCAATATGGAGTCGGTTCTCTCTGAGGGTGCCAAAGCCGCAGTAGAACTGGGATGGGGGGAGGCTAGGGACCTCTCGGCAATCGAGTCTAACGGCAGGCTCGACAGCAAAAACCACGAGGTTGGAGCGCGTGCCGAGAAGCGTGGTTCAACGTCACTGGGAACACTTGGATCCGGAAACCACTTCCTTGAACTCCAGATAGTTGACAGGGTGGTGGACGCCGCCGCCGCCTCGGCCTTCGGCCTTCGGGAGGGCCAGGTCACAGCGATGATACACACTGGCTCTAGAGGACTGGGGCACCAAGTATGCTCGGAGCATGTTTCGACAATAGAGTCGAGATACGAGCGTTCAGATGATGGTTGGTTCTGTGAGGAATGGGGATTCCGAACCGCTGACCGGCAACTGGCGTCGGCACCCATACACAGCAGGGAGGGGGAGTCGTATCTGGATGCCATGCGGGCAGCGGGAAACTTCGCCTTCGCGAACCGATCGGCACTCACCCAGAGGTTGCGCGAGACCCTGAGAGGCATCGCTGGCGCGGATGGGGACCTGGAGGTGATTTACGACGTCAGTCACAATATTGCCAAAGTCGAGGAGCACCGCGTCCATGGTTCCAACTGCAAGTGTTGCGTGCACAGGAAGGGAGCTACGCGGGCCCTCGGTGGAGATCATCCCGAGCTGGCATCCCGCTTCTCCGGAGTAGGTCAGCCTGTCCTTGTCCCGGGTGACATGGGCACCGCCTCGTGGGTCCTCGCAGGTCCCAAGGAGGGGAGTAACGACGCCTTCTCCTCCTCATGCCATGGAGCAGGTAGGAGATTGTCGCGAACTGCGGCTCGCAAGGTCGTCGATGCGCGGTCACTCGTCGAGAGGCTCGAGGGAGAGGGGGTGTACGTCCGTGCCAAGACCCCTGGGATGCTCTCGGAGGAGGCTCCTGAGGCATACAAGGACGTGGATGAGGTTATCGGCCTGACCGGCGATGCAGGGCTGGCGCGTCCCGTAGCCAGACTCAGGCCATTCGCGGTAATCAAAGGCTGATCACTTCGATGTGAATATTAGTTCGATCTGGTCCGTCCGATCCTCCTCCATTATGAAGGACTCGTAATTCGTGCTCTCATCGCCGTTGACAAGCATGGTAATCTCATACTCGTCCCAATCGGAGATGCCGTTGCGATTGATGTCGAAGTTCCGGTCAACGGTCATCCCGGGCCCACCTTCCCTCCCCCAAATCTCGAAGAAAGAGCCCAGCGGAACGTTGAGCCTCTCGGACGTCTCGATGTGCAGGGTGGTAAATCCGGTATCCGCTGAATTGTGCACATGTATCCATCTCATTCCCTCTCTGCAACCCGCTTGGTCAATCCCGGTATTGGGAGGAATTGCGTAATGCTGATCATCCACAGACATCTTCAGTGTCGAGTGGTAGTGATGGGAAATCCCGGAGTCGTCGTGTTCCAAGCCCCCAATACAGCCGTCTGAGGCGCTCCAATCGGGGTCAGGTTCGAAGGTTCCAGGAGAATAGACGGCAAGGAGGAAGAAGGCAACGGTGGTAGCTGCAGCACCGGCAAATAGCCACTGTTCAATGCTCATTCCCTTCAGGTCCACGGCGACGGGACAAAGCCAGAAGTCTTGAACTATGGGGGTATCGAGATGTGTGAACTTAGGGATGCAATGTCCGGATTACTGGGAGGGGGGGAAGGAACACCTATCTGAGGTGGACAGGGTACTGTCTCGTCTGATCGAGGGTAATGAGGGGCCCCCCCTGTCATCGAGGGGTAATGTCTTCCTCACCCTCGTAAGATCGATCGTCGGTCAGCAGATCTCATCGAGGGCTGCGGACTCGATTTGGAGGAGGCTCGAGGGCCTCCTTGGGCCCGTGAGACCGGAAAGCATCCAAGGAGTGAATCACGAGGACTTGCTTGCTTGCGGGCTCTCAGGGAGGAAGTCCGAGTATATTGCAGGAATCGCAGAGTCCTGGCAGGCGGGCTTCGGTTATATCGAATGGAGTGGACTCAGTGACGAGGAAGTGACCAGAAAATTGGTGTCATTGAGAGGGGTTGGGGTTTGGACTGCCGAGATGATAATGATATTCTCCCTGCTCAGGCCGGATGTTTTTCCCGTCTCTGACATCGGGATTATCAGATCCATCGAACGTCACTACAACCAGGGCAACGCACTGTCGGAGTCTGAACTGATGGTTATTGCAGGGCCATGGAAGCCCTACAGGACCGTGGCGACATGGTACCTCTGGAGAAGCAGTGACCCCGAGCCTGTGCGGTACTGATCACATCGAATAGCCGCGCTTTGGGTGTCCGGGAACCGATGGTGCCGTACCGGAATGAATGCCATCAGCCTCTTCCATAATTATTGTCAGAAGGGTGTTCACCAGCACCCTCAACTCCTCCAACTCCAGCCGCAATTCCTCTACCTTTGCAATCTCCGACACTGCGCACCCCATCCCGAGGAATCACTTCCCCAGCAATCAGGCGATATCTGTGGCCTATAAACAAGAGAGGCGCGGCCCAGTGCTAGAAGCGACTTATTTCAGTTCGATAACGGGTCGGGGCTAAGTCTGTTCGCTTTCGTCGTCACCCTCGTCGCCGTAGTCCCAATCCTCGTCGTCATAGTAGTAGTCCTCCCCACGACTCTGGATGATGTAGAAAGCTAGGGCCATCAAGGAGATGATGAGCAACAGGCCCCCGATAATCCAAAACGACCCGATACTACCTCCTTGGTCTACAGTGGCTGTACTCTCGACGATAATTCCCGTGATTTCGACATTCACGTAATTGGCATTTTCGAAGTCCCCATTCACCACGAGAACGAGGAGGGGTTGTCCCTCCTGCCAAGTCTCGTACTCGAACTGCGCCTTGATGCTTGAGCTCTCGGGGGGAAGGTAGATTTCGACGTCTCCGTAGAGCATAGTGGATCTAGTTGGTTGCCAACCCCCATCCGTCGTCTGCTCGTACAAGCCAACTTCAATGGCCCCATCCAGCTTTCCCGGGTTCTCCCAGTAGGTCACGATCGTCAGGACCTCCCCGACGTACGGCGTCTTGGTCGGAGTTACCACCTCCCTCGTGTACTGGCCGAGGAACTCGACTACTCTGAGCGTAGGCATCCTAGGCGAGTCAGGGCCCCCAAGTCCGATGACGGGGTTCCCTGCCTTGTCCGTGGAGGTAATCCAGAAGGCGATCCTGTCGCCGTTCTCAAATTGCATCTCAACGTTGGGTGAGAAGTCCATTTGGCTCCGGTACACATGCTTTCCATCGCTGCTCGAAATCCAGGAAAGCTCCCCTGTACTCTCAGTTCCTGCAATCAACTGACCGCCCCTCTGGAACTCCCAGGAGACCTGCAATGGGCCGTCAATCATCCCAATTTCCTCGAGGATGGTCACCGTGACCGGAATGTCGTCAATCTCGTGCGTCTCGATAATGGTGAGGGAGGAGTCTGGATACTCAGCTACGTTGAACAACGCGGTTGGAGAGGCCGTATCCACCGTTAGTGATGCATCTGAGTTGTCGACCGAGGTGGATTCTCCGGGTGTGTTCAACAATGAGGTTGTCAGAGTCATCGTGGGATTCAGTGGGGGTCTTTCGGGAAGTAGCATTGATGCGGTGAAGGAGCCATTGGATTGGACCTCAGCGTAGGAAACCCTATTCTCAGTCCCGTAAACCATAGCGATCTGAACTGTAAGATCGGAAGGCACCTCCTCCAGCCTAAGTCCCGAACCCACATGGTAGACCGCTCCAGTGAATGAGAACTCATCACCTTGTCCCAAGTAGAGGGAAGTCCCAATGGTCTCGACTATCGGGGACGTGAGGTCCTCGGCACTTTCTGGAACGGCGCTGAGTTGGTTGTCGAGGCGCCAAGCGAGTGAACTCAGAACATCGGACTCGATCGACACGAGGTTGTCCTCCACGGTAACCCTGGGCTTGCAGTCATAGTCATCGACGGTAAATGGGAAGTCCCACGACAGTATGAAGCCAAGTTGCAACTCGGTCACGGAGCCCGCGACCTGCTCGGTCTGTGCGCTAATGGGAGTGAGCATGCTGTCATCGGGACTCCATAGTGTCTCGGAGTATGGGGCGTAGGAGAGCATCCCGAGATTCTCCCCGTATCCGCACAGCATCACGGTGATGTTGTCGATGGTGTGGAAGCCGTTTGGCTCGTCTATCCTGACGGAGAAGGTGTGAATTTTCCCGGGAACAAGATAGTAGTCTATGCTGTCCTGAGTCAACCTGTCAAGGTCGAAGGCCGAGTTCGCACCTGAGCCCGTTCCGATTCCGATTCCCGCAAACTCAGTGGGCTC
>Ga0066849_10000504_pt1 | contig 15818 bp, 9 predicted proteins | sample ETNtaG_9_FD_65492 | JGI IMG/M metagenome (GOLD analysis project Ga0066849, IMG submission 65492) | Marine microbial and viral communities from oxygen minimum zone, Eastern Pacific Ocean - ETNP201406SV69 | ecosystem: Environmental > Aquatic > Marine > Oceanic | place: Pacific Ocean: Eastern... | reverse complement strand
CTATACCCGTAATGTGTTTCTGGTGACCCTATGTTCACAGTCGCTGTTGGAATAATTCCAGTACTACTTGGTGTTAATTTTTGTTTTAAAATCCATTCAGAATCTATCTTTTCATATAGGTATACTGAATCATTTGAAGTGGGTTGTCCTATAACAAGTTTAGTACCATTCGAAGATAACTGTATATCATGTCCGAATGAACCTCCGGAATCCAGAGACGTTAACTTAGTTTCTTGAGTCCATACTGATCCACTACTTCTAGTATACACATAAACAGCACCTTTATTATTATCTTCGTCTGGTGCACTTAAAGCCATTGTACTCCCTATTTCGTCTATAGCAATATACATACCGTACGGGTTTGCTCCTGTTGGTGGATTTATAGTTTGTACTAGATTCCACTTTATTGCTGACGACCCAGAAATATTACCTGGCGCAAATGCATCACTCGTTATATATTGTGTATAAAATCGAACTATGCCCGCACCTGAACCAACTCCGATTTCACCGACAACACAATGTTGACCATTTCCGGAAATTTTTACACTATATACCAAATCACCAGAACTAGAACCTGATGTTCTATCCATACATTCCCATTTTTGTAGAGCACCAGCTTCTGTAATAGCGTATGTATAAAAAGCACCTTTGTTACTTTCTTCGTTCTTAGCGGTAATCAATACTATATTACCTTTATCGTTTATACTAACGTTATATCCAAAAAAAGAATTTGATTCTATAGAATCTACGGTAGGTATTACTTTGTTTTCGAGAGTCCATGTACCTTCAATCGCCTCTGTATCCGCTCTATTGAGAAAGCGTCCTGAACGAGAATATATATATACAGCACCCGCGTTAGTATATGTATTACTATATGCATATACATTAGTATTATATGCACCTATAGCGAGTGTAGTACCATCTTGTGAAAATGATAACCCTTCGCCAAAATGACCACTTCCCGTGACGTCGTCTGGTTGTAATATAACCTGTTGAGACCATTTATTCCCAGTTCTCGTGTATATATGTACTTTACCCGGATCTGACTGTGAAGTTAAGGTTCCATCCGAATGATGAGATGCTATAGCGGCTGTAGAACCATCTCCGGATATACATACACGTTTTCCGTAATGATCGCCGGAAACAAGTGCATCTTCACCTGTTAATGGTAAAGTTAAAAAACTCTCTTCGTATACGTTTTTCTTAATTATACTGAAATCGACATGTTCAGATTCATCTGATATTCTAATATCACCTCTGACATGTAAATCTTTTTCCGGTGTATCTGTGTTTATACCTATCCTATTTGGTGTAATTATGTTTTCATTTACATATAAATTACTCGATATATTTAGAGTGTTTATGTACTGTTTTGAATAATCTTCTGGTAAACTATATGTGTATACATTACTATTATCAACAATTGAATTATCGTAATAAGGGTTTATAAACTCAAAGAGCAAATATTCGTTTGGTGGAGCATTACTTCCATAATCAAGCCATATATAAACATGTATTGGATTGTATACTTGCTTATAGGGAGCGTAAACGCTAGAGGATGTGATAGAAAGCGTCTCCCCGAACGACGCTGACGTTGAATCGTTGTTCGTCATGGAAAACCACGTTTTCGTGTATGGGTTATATACTAAATCATTATGTACTGAAGGATGAGGTTGACTGCTTTCCTGCAGTTGCTGATACGCGAATTCTCCTTTAAAATTTGTTGATTCATATTTAAACATTAAGGTGTTTATGTTGATGATATCGATTACATCTATCGGTTTGAATACATTCAGTGCGTTACTCGATGCTATGGTTGTGAGACCATCACTTGATAAACATACACATTGACCAAAAGTACCATCAACAGTTGGAACTGGTTGTGTTATTTTATATTGTTGAGACCACGATAGTCCAGAATATGTAAATATGTATATAGCGCCACTATTTTCTATTCCTAAAGAATCATGTCCTGGTGAACCTATAATAGCAGTGTTACCATCGGATGATAAAGATACGGATGACCCGAAATAATCATATTTTCCCCAATCCGGTGCTTGTATATGTGCATTTTCAACCCAAGAATACCCGGGATTGACAGTATCCGTCCCGGAATACCCACTTCCATGCGTTTCACCTGTATATTTATATTTAAATATATATACACTTCCCATTTTATAGTCGCTCAGCGAAGTACTATAATAATACTGTTGACTTCTTCCCGGTGCACCTATAATGATAGTATTACCGTCGTCGGATATATCACAAGATTTACCAAATCTATCGAATGATCGTGTCATATTATCATTTGACGCGTGACCAAAAGCAAACCCTCCACCACCTTCAGCACTATGTCCATATGAAAATATAGTGTTCGTCGAGGTGGTATTGCCGCTAAATGGATATTCTCTATAATTTGGACTTGGCCACCATCGTAATAAAGACCACGTAGATCCTGATTTTTTCCACATATATGCTGCTCCAGCGTTAGTTTTCGACGTGTTGCCGGTAAAAAACAATTCTTTCGCTACGGCTGTTCCGAGAATAGTATTACCATCTGATGTTATGGATACATCCTCACCTAATCTTTCACCCGAACCAGTCACTCCAGTTATTATAGCCTCATTCCAAGACGAAGTCGTCGAGCGTGTATATACGTATATTGAACCTTTATTGTCATCTGATTTAGGTGAACCTACAACTATAACTGAACCTTCACCGTTTATGTCTACGGAATATCCAAACTGGTTACCTAAATTTGAAACACTCTCTTTTATTTTAGACACTTGAGACCATGAAACTGAATTGAATCCACTTCTTGAAAATACATATACAGATTCGTCTTCATATGCTCCTATAACAATAGTATTACCATCCGATGAAAAAGCGGTTGAATTTCCGAACTGATCGTTACTTACTATAATATCTGGTTGTAAAACTGCATTTTGTTCCCATGAACTCCCATTCCAATTATATATATACACGTACCAATACGTATCATTACCTGGTGGGTTTGTATATGAAGTTACAGCAGCTGTAGTACCATCAGAAGATAATGCAAAAAAAGTTCCGTGAACTTCATACGTTTTCTGACTTATTGGTTCTAATTCAAATGTTTGTTTGAATATACTGGACTTAGAGCTAATATCTACGGACGTGTTTGTGGGTTGTTGGTCTGTTATTCGTATATCACCTAAAACGTGGAGTTGTTTAGCTGGAGTTTGTATCCCTATACCCAATTTTTGTTCGATGATCGCTTCACCACCAACACTTAACATTTGATTCGGGGGTCCCTCTTCGTAAAAATCTAAAGGTGTGTTATCCCATGTATCATAGACGTTTCTTTCTAGAAGCGTAAAGTTTCCTATTTTTATATCGGATATTGGTTCTAACGTGGATAAATTTGTACTGTACTCCACATTCCCGAAAAATATATTACTCGTTGAAGGTGCGTTCATTGTTTGAGGTGTCGACCATGTAGTTGGTTTATTCTCAATGGGTTGACCATTTATGTATAGGTTAAATGTTTCGAATGTACCTATATCTTCATATTCCGGATCTTCTGTGTGTGTTATTCTATTTATGTTACTATTATAATTTTCAGGTAAAGTATAAGAATACACGGAACCACCACTAACAATGTTACTTGGTGTTTCTTTGTATGCTCCAATTATAGTTTTAAGATTATTTGGGGATATAGCTAACGAATTTCCAAAATTATCTCCGGTGGATAAATCATCTGAAAGTATTTTATCGCGTTGTGACCAAGTACTTCCCCCTGTACGTATAAAGACATACACTGCCCCACGTGAAGATTTAAACGGTGTACTTACTAGAACAGTGTTACCATCGTTTGATATACATACACTGTATCCAAATTTGTCACCTGTGGTTATATCAGATGAAACGAGTTTAGCTTCTTGTGTCCAACTTGTTCCTGAATATGTAAATACATAAGCTGCTCCTTTATTATCAGAACCAATTGAACCTATAACAGCCGTGTTACCATCTGAATCTATATTGACTGAATATCCAAAATTACCATCTATATACGTATCACTTGGAGATAGTTTCGCTTCTTGATTTCCCGAACTATTGAATATGTAGGCAGCACCATGATTTTCCGCATTTTCATAAGGTTCACCTACAATTGTTTTTGATCCGTTACTTGATATATGCACAGAGTACCCAAAAAAAGCGGAGTCTGAAGGACTAGAGGGATATAAATGTGTTGGTGAAGACCAATTAGATGATGAGTAAGAGTAAGTATACACATTTCCTGATATGTTAGAACCGTTATATGGTGCACCTACTATAGCTTTTGTACCGTCTCCATTTAAAGCGACTGAGAATCCAAAATTACCACTATCCGGTGCAAAAATTTCCGTTTGTGAATATGAAGTATCGTATATATAAACACGACCTTTATTATTATCTTTACGAGGTGCACCTACTATGTACCTACTATCATTTTCAGAAACATCTACAGAATACCCGAAATTATCACCTACTTCTATATTTGATGAAATTAAAGAAGTACCTGCAGACCAGTTAGTAGAGGAAAATACATACACATTCCCTTGTGTAAGATTATTATACGCACCTACTATAACTTTATACGTATTACTATTAATACCTGATATACCAACTGAACTACCGAAATAGTCATATACACCGACATTGGTAGAATTTATTTTACTATCCTGTGAAGCCATCTTATAATAGTCTATATATTATAAGATGGAATATAAAACTCATGTATTATTATAAATTATTTATTTGTAAAGTACCCTCTCTTTCAAAATAAATATGATGCCATTTTTTGGAAACAAGTGTGTATTTAAATTCAAGTTTTTTACTATTTTCATTTATGAAATGTAATCGTATACCATGGTCTGACGAACTCGTATAATAAATTTCACACGCTATAATTTGTTCCTGTACATTTGTGTTTGTATTACCTATATAAAAAAGTGTTTTATTAATATACGTACTGTGTTCTTTTTCAATCATAAACCAGAAAGAAACAGCTGTATTATTGCCTATATCAGTCTTTATAATACCTTTTACCTGACCACCCTCGTTTATATGTATTCCTCTTTCTGTACTTTTATAATTACATGATATACTCGTTAAATTGGAACGATAAACTTCTCTTGGTCCGGATTCCTGTAAATAAATACCTTTTAAACAATTTATATCGCGTGTATCGTAATGTACTAATGTTTGTTTACCAATCGTAACGTTTGATTTGTTACCGTAATTAATATCAAGTTTATTTCTAATAGCCGTTCTACCATTAACATCGAGACGCGCTTTTATATTTTCCTTATACGGACCAAAACCATCTTTTAATGCCAATGATTCTGGTTGTAATTCAGGTAAATTTACACCAATTTTCCCAAATGTATCGAGAACGAATTTTGGGTGTGTATTAGAAGGGTTTACGTCGTCACTATACGTCGTATCTAAAACTATAGACCTACCTTGTACGCGTATTCTATCTGGTTCTCTTCCCCATGCTTTTAGTTTATCTGGATATTCACCACCTTTGTGTATAAGCAATTCACTCGATGTGTAATTATTTTGGTTATTAAACGTTGTAGACGTCACGTTATCATTTTTATAGTTCCAGTTTCGTATAAGTGCATTGGACCATGTATCATTACCGGGTGTATCTGAAAATATAACTTGTCCCGAATAATTTGGGTAAGTTGTATATTTACCACCCCCAACGACAAAATCCCTAGCTGAAATATCACCACCTATGGTCGTATTACCTACGACTTTAATAGACCGACCAAGTTTTAAAAATTCCGCACTTCCCCCATGTATATGACCTTCATTATTCGTTTGTCCCGAGTTTATTATAAAAAGTCCGTCTTGTGACATGGACGTTGTAAACCCAATATTACTTTTTATACTATTGTATGGATCGTAATGACTCCAAAACGAACCATTAAAATCGTAAATTTGGTATACTTTCGATGTTTGATGCGTTCCTGTTACCTTTGTAAAATTATAACCTGACCCGGAAGCTATACGGTTCCCGTTATACGTCATTGAAACCTTTGTCCCCGAACCGGGGGCACCTAAAATTAAATCACCAATTGGAACAAATTTATCCTGTAAATAACTATACCTAAACGCCCTAACCCCAGATTCACCGGGTACACCTACGGCTAGTCTAATAGTTGGCATTGTAATATCAGTTTCATTTCCACTAGAATCTAAAAACGGTTCCGTTGTTAAGAAGCCGGACATGGCAATCGAATACCCAAACGCAGAAAATTTACTAAGTTCGTATCGATTTCTATCACCGTTTAAAAGTGTTTGGTCACCTATTGCATATGGGGCATTATACCCAGTTCCATTCCAATCGGCGGGTGAATATACAACCTTTACATATCCCGATTGGTAATTCCAATTTCCTTCGGAGTCTTTAATATCATCGGTTATATCTGAATTAACGCTATAACCTTGACCCTTTCCAACATATACATTCGATTGGGTACCAGGTGCACCCGCTGCAAAAGCCCACCCATCTGGGGTCATGGAAACGGAAAACCCATACTGATCGTAAGTTGGGTTTAACCTAACAGGTGAAATAGTAGTTGCGTCTTGTGATACAACATTAGCGTAGTTTTCAAATACACCAGTATTACCATTTGTTGTAGTTCCAGGTTGGTCCGTATATAAAAGTGTCGGTGATGCATTAATATCGTAAACGTAAACCTTATTTTCGTACGGTGAACCTACACATAGAAGACCCGGATTTTCAGATGCTATAGATATAGAAAGACCGAACCCTTTTACAGATGAACCATTTGGATGAACTATAACATTAGACGTATATGCAGACCAATCGAGTGCAGTTCTTTTGTATATATAAATATTACTCGTATCATCACTAGAAGACGAAGGCCATGCATGTACATTTGAGTGCGATGAAACAACAAGAATATCACCTGATAAATCTGTATCTACACATGCACCAAAACCGTCCCCCGATGCCGCGAAATGGGTGCCATCTGGTAACCTTCTCATAAGGGGAACGGGAACGGGAACTGCTGGTGTCGAATGTGTTATTTCCGCCATTTCATGTGAATTTGAATAGTAAACATGAACTTTACCACTTGATAAAACATTCGACCAACTAGGTGCACCTATATACGAAAAGTCGCCTGTATTATTTGCTGCAGTTGATATACCGAAATCTGTTCCAGCGCTACCCGTATTAATATTATTGGGAAATTGGTCAACTTCCGGCATCTTATTTTAAATGTATATTAATTTTTCAACGATTTAACTATAATTTTGTGGGTCAGGTCTACCAGAACCCTGTTGGTATCTTATCTGTCTTGCGCGCCATGGCAAAACCGGACCTCCATCGTCCCCTCCTATGGAGATTTGGTTTTTACCGGTTTCGGTTCTTATCGTATTAAGGTTTCGTATTTTACTCCCATCACCGAAAAGGTAATTCGTACAGAAAATGTTACCGTTTACTCTAAGAACGTCGTAATTTCCAGTATCATTTACTATAACATTTGAACCTATATGAAGTGTTTGGTTAACCGCGTGAGTATTTGCTATACCAACTTTACTTTCGGGTGTGGATGTAGTTACAGTATAATTTGGACTTGAACCGGTCCGTACCCAGTAATTTGTAGCGGCTCCAGCATCTTCCCATGTCATAGCTCCATTACCACCACTTGTAAGAACTTGAGTATTAAGACCCGGGCTACCATTAATTTTTATTTTACCAGTTAAGTTAATATCACCACCTACAGATAATGCATCTTGAGGGTTAGTATTTGAAATACCTACTCTACCACTACTATCGATTCTTAATCTTTCGTTGTTATTTGTCGTAACCGTAAACGTATCATTCGAAGGAAACCCAAACTTTGTATTTGGATCACTATCATGTATAATATATTCAGGAATAGTAGTACCACTACTATCGATTTTCATTCTTTCAGTTCCACCTGTCGTAACCGTAAACGTATCATCTGAAGGAAACCCAAACTTTGTATTTGGGTCACCATCATGTGTAATATAGTCAGTAATAGTACCAGTAAATGGGGATGGAGTTGTCCATGTCATTAAACCACCCGCAGATGATGTAAGTACTTGTCCATTACCCCCCGCTCCACCATTTAGATATAAACCACTCGTTAAGTTCATATTACCCGCAACATCTAATTTATAACTTGGACTTGTTACTCCAATACCAACATCACCACCACTATCAATTCTTATTCTTTCGGTGTTATTCGTCGTAACCGTAAACGTATCATTCGAAGGAAACCCAAACTTTGTATTTGGATCACTATCATGTATAATATATTCAGGAATAGTAGTACCACTACTATCGATTTTCATTCTTTCAGTTCCATCTGTCGTAACCGTAAACGTATCATTCGAAGGAAACCCAAACTTTGTATTTGTATCACCATTATGTATAATATATTCAGGAATAGTAGTACCATTACTATCGATTTTCATTCTTTCGGTTCCACCTGTCGTAACCGTAAACGTGTCATTCGAAGGAAACCCTAAGTGTGTATCTATATCACCCGCGTGTTTTATATAATCCCCGTGATATTCTGTAGCATATACATTACCACTATCATCTCGAATAACTATATGATCTGTCGAATTAGCTGTACTTGCTTTTAAAGACCAAGATTTAGCACTACCCCCGTTATAAGAACCACCAATTATATAGGAAGGTTGGCCGGTGACAACATTTGAAAGTGTTGCAACTGTTGTACCAATCGCACTTGCGGATTTCCATTCTGGTTTTCCCGTTGACGTATTGGATGTTAAAACATGACTATCTGCACCTAAACTAAGTTTTGCTAACGTATTTGCAGCGTCTCCAATTAGTATATCACCTTGACCAATTCCAGATGTTATACCCGAACTATTACTTATAAGAACATTATTTTCAACTGTTGTTATTCTTGATGCATTACTCGTCAAATCTGTTTCTAAATTTCCTATTCTTGCAGTATTACTTGTCACATCTGTTTCCAAACTTGAAATATTAGTTTCTGCAGTTCCCATTCTCGATGCATTACTGGTTAAATCCGTTTCCAAACTTGTAATTCTGGACGAATTATCTGATAGATTTGTTTCTAAACTTGAAATATTAGTTTCTGCAGTTCCCATTCTCGATGCATTACTGGTTAATTCCGTTTCCAAACTTGTAGTTCTTGACGCATTATCCGATAGATATGTTTCCAAATTTGTAACTCTCGATGCATTACTCGTCAAATCCGTTTCTAAACTTCCTATTCTCAATGAATTAGCTGTTAAATTTGATTCTAAATTACTAATTCTTATTACATTACTTGTCATATCCGTACTTAAAGTGATACCGGTTAGTGTTGTACCATCACCGTAAAAATCGGTTGCGGTTACGTTACCGTTTACGACTATATTACTACTTGTAATGAAAGATGTCTGTGTATTAGTAAACTGGATTGTATTTGATGTTGTATTACCACGATCGGATGTATCTTGAAGTGAAAATGCAGCACTTGCGCCAGATATACCTGTAAGCAAACTACCATCACCTATAAAAAATCCAGATGTTGTTATTAAATCACCAGTTGTGGTATTACCATTATCGGTAACATCCTGGAGTGTAGATGCCGCAGCCCCTTTATATTTTTGTATATTGCGACCAGTGCTACAACCAGGCATTCTTACAACTAGAGATGATTATTTTTAGGGTGGGATGAGGCACTTCCCTTTATTGAAAACGGAATTTTCATCGGGTTTTTGTTTTGGTATTTTGAAACCACCTTGTCGATATACTCTAAGACGTTTATTATACATAGCATGACATATAGACCATTGGTCGAATATATCGTAAATATGTGGATTATTCTTTTTACCGTGCGTTTCTCTCATAATTCTTCCTATAGACTGAACAATATCTGATTTTGGTGTCGCTAAAATAACTGTATCTAACGACGGTATATCGAGACCTTCGTGAGCTTGACTAAATGTTGCAAAAATAATTTGTTTTTTACTTGATTCGGCTAAGTCAACTTCTTTCATACCACCCATATACAATCCAGACGTTTTCTTGAAACTTTGGTGAAGTACTTCACAGTGATGTCGTCTATCACTTAGTACGAGAACTTGGCGTGTTCCCTTAACTATATCTTTTATGAGGTTTGCTATAACAATATTTCTTTCTCGATCCTCTGTGAGTTCTGTAATCATGGTTGCTAATGAAAGTTTACCAAAACGCGTACATGGTGGGGGATCTTGGAATCTCAAACACGTATATTCGATCGGAAATACTTCAACCTGTTGTTGATTTTCACGTTCAATTGCAAAAACCGTTGGCCCCATGAACCAATGGAGTACTTTTGTAAGACCATCCTTACGTATAGGTGTTGCCGATAATCCAAAAATGTGTTTAGGGCACATTTTGAAAAGGGATTGTGAAAATACTTTGGCGCATATATGATGTGCTTCATCAACAATAAGTGTTCCTATACTATCAAAATCACCGAACGAATATTCTTTTAACGATAAAGATTGGAGCATAGCAATAACAAAATCACAATCTGTTTCTTTCTTATCCTGTTGAACTATACCGATAGATGCACCCGGACAAAATTGTTGTATACGTTCTTTCCATTGATTTGCTAGGAATTCTTTATGAACGACAACCATAGTTCGGTACCCCAATTTACACGCTATGGCCAGGGATACCGTCGTTTTTCCAAAGCCGCAAGGAAGCGAGATAACACCGTGTCCCTTTTTAATTGCTTCCGCCATAGCATCATTTTGATGTGTTTCGTCACGAAGTTTTCCATTAAATTTGGTAGATATTTTAACTGGTTCGGGACGACGATCTTCACGAGCTTTACCAAATTTTTCTTCACCATAAAATCTAGGAACACAAATACCTGTTTTTGTTTTTCTGAATACCTTAAAGGGAGGCGGAGGAAACCCGAACTCAGTATTTACTATAGCACGAACTGTAAGTTCTTTTTTGGTTTCTGGTGTCTCACCTGTAATATATCCCGAACGTGTAAGACTCATTTTATTATTATTAGTTTTTAAACTTTATATATTTCAATACCCATGAATATCCACTATGTTCATGCGCATTCCAAACTCCATTGAATTGGAGTTCAGTTTGAACTGTATCACCTTTTACAAGTGATTGGACGGGTTTATCGCCGTCTACATTACACATGACACGTCGATATCTAAAAGGAACTTTTACCTTTAAAACATTACCTTCTAATGGATCGTCAAGTGCATCCGGGAAAAGTATGGTATCTGATCTATTCATATGTAAACCAAGTATATAATCACGAACTGTATCGGGTATAGTAAGTCTTATATACTTTTTTTCATTATATTCGTACATAGGTTCATATACAATTGCTCTTACGGGGTATGTCATTTAAGTATATTAAGCAGTATTCCTATAAGTATTTTTTTATAAGTAATATTAGGATGGCACTATGTTCTTTAAAAACCGTTATGCCCATAAAAATACCCTCAAAGCATAAATCTAAAACATGGAAGTTTGCAGGTGAATTTTTATTACGAAAACAATTCCAGAAAGATCAGGTGGAATTTGGTAAATGGACAAGGGATCAAATAATTGAACTTGGGCCCACATTTGTTAAGATAGGACAAATTGCATCTTCGCGTGTCGATTTATATCCTTTGGAGTTTACGCAACAACTCGAATCTTTACAGGATAATGTACCCCCTATTGATAAGAATATTGTTCGATTAATGGTTAAACCACATTTGAGAGATAATATTTTTTCATATTTTGATTATGAACCATTTAAATCCGCAAGTATAGGACAGGTTCACAGGGCAAAATTGTCTACGGGTGAAGAGGTTGTAGTAAAACTTAAACGACCGAACATATACAATATAATGAAAAATGACACAGAAAATATTAAACAAATTGTTGAGTTTTTAGAAAAAATTGGTATAGATACGGGTACAAATACGGGATACGTTTTAGATGAATCTATAGATTTTTTATTAGCGGAATCTGATTATATAAAGGAAATTAACAACGCGAAAATGTTTAGAAAGCGATTAAAAAAGGTTCCATGGATGAAAGTACCTAAAGTGTATACTGAATTATCTAGCGAAAATATGATAGTTATGGAATATGTTCCTTCGGAAAAACTTGATAGTATAAGTGACGTACGTGTAAATAAGAAGAAAGTGTGTGAAGCTCTTCTAAATTCGTATGTCATTCAGACAATGGATAAAGGGTTTTTTCATGCGGATCCACATCCCGGTAATTTAGGATTCTCCGGTAATGGTAAACTTGTATTTTATGATTTTGGACTTGTTATAGATATTACAGATGAAATGAAAGAAGGGTTCAAAGAAATGTTTTTGCATATAATAAATAAGGATACAAAGGGTATTGTTGATGTACTTATACGATTAAAAGTTATTTTACCGACAACTAAAGATACGAGTGATATAGAACTCTTTTTTAAAACAACTCTTAATTATTTGGAAACTTTAGACGGTATTAATTTAAAAGATGAAATATTAAGCGATGATACCTTAATTAAACTTGCACAGGAAAAGCCATTTATCATACCAACATCGTTTGTATATCTCGCAAAGACATTTTCAACTATTGAAGGTACATGTGTAAAACTCGATCCAGATTTTACGTATATAGAGTACCTTGAACCTATACTCAGAGATCAAATTTCAGATGTTATAGACATAGGTGATATGTTTTCGACTGCTACGGAAATGCCTAACCGTGTAAAGAATATAAGTACAGCGGTTCTAGGAATGGAAAAATCAAGGGTGTCTATGAAAAGATCTATAGATAAAACGCGGCGAGAGATGAGGTACGTACAATACAGTGTTTTATCGGCTGTATTTGCAGGTAACTTGTTTGATCAATATAAAGAGATATCTATATTTTTATCATTAATAAGTTTAGATTTAGCATTTAGGGCTTTTCGTAAAAATCTATAGCTGTTGTCTCTGTAGATGGTGTATTAGAACATTTTTTTGAATCATTAAAGAAGTCCTTATGTTTTTGGAATAAATTTTGACTACGTTTTATTTCGTCTTGAGAGATTTCTTTCAGTTTTTCTGTTATGTTATCGACTTGTTCTTGTCTTTGTTTACGAAGTTTTTTCCCAAACTTCTTAAACTTTTTCTGTGTTGCATCAAAATTCGCGGCGGTTGTGGAAAGTGAAAACATTGTTTTACTTATTATTACTCAATATTTTTATCAAGACCTAAACGTCTTAATTTTTCATGAAATTCGCGACGTTCACCTACTGATTCTATAGGTGTACCATTTGAGATAGCTTCAATTTCTGGCCCTGATAATTGAATCGCGTTCATTCTAAAATCCATAAATGCTTTCATAGTAATTGGTACGAGTGGTTGTATGAGTTCATAAATAGCATTTGCATAGTCCCTAATTTCTTTCTGTGCACCTGGTTCCATTCTGAGACGAAGATAATGCATGAGATTATGTAGATCTATTTTCCAGTAAAATTCTGTATATGTTGATTGTGTAAGTGTACCTCGTGCTTGTTCTCTACACACTCCGTCATCGAGTAGATATTTGTATATTTCATATGAAGTACTAAAATGTTTATTTAACACGTTTTCACGTTCATCATTTTTATCAATTTCACCCTCTGAACCTTGATGGTTTACTTTTGACTGACCACGTAGAACTTCGGGTTTATAATATTCATCGTGTACTATGGAATATCTCGCAGAGTATTCATTTACACTCGCCATTCTATGACGCATATGTTGACGTGCAATGTATATTGGCATTTTGATATGAAACTTGAATTCGATCATTTCAAATGGCGTGTTATGCCAATGTCTCATTAAATATCGAATAAGACCAGCATCACCCCGAGATGTCTTTGTTCCCTCTCCGTAAGAGACCCGAGCGGCTTGAACAATCGCTGAATCGAGTTCCTTTTGTGGCATATGGTCAACAAGCCTAACAAAACCATGATCAAGTACCTTTTTCTCCATTTATTATAAGTACGAATAAAATCTTTAAGATGTTACCCGACTGATTTAAAGATATAAACTTTTAATAACCCATGACGTATAGAGTTGGAGATAATGCAATTCTATTGAAAGAATTGGAATCTGAGTCGATAGATATGATATACATGGATCCTCCATATAACACGGGTCGTAATTTTTATTATTTTCAAGATAAATTTTCCGATTTTACATCGTTTATGGAAGTAAGGATTAAAGAGTGTCACCGCGTGATGAAATCGAATGCAAATATCGTGATACACGTTGAACCACGAATATCACATCATATTCGGAACATATGTGATAAAATATTCGGTGAAAAAAACTTTAAAAATGAGATTGCATGGATTTGCGGCGGAAACGCAAAGAATAAATATCAACTTGGTAGAAATCACGATACTATTATTGTGTATGGAAAGTCTACAAAGTCTAAATTCTATCCAATGTATAAACCATATAGCGCTGAATACTTAAAAAAATTGAAATTATGTCCACATAATAACAAATATTATTCAACATCGGCGGCACACAATTCTCAACCTGAAGTAAACCCTCGACCTAATTTAAGATACGAGTGGAATGGTCATACTAAACAATGGTATATTTCAAGAGATAAGATGGAATTATTACATAACGATAATCGGTTAGAATATAATAATAACGGTATTCCAAGAATAAAACGTTTTGCAGAGGAGATGGAAGGGGTTCCAATTCGAGATACATGGGATGATGTATCATCGATCCAAAACGGTGAAAAGACGAAATACGCTACACAAAAACCTGTGAAACTTCTTGAGCGTGTTCTGTCTTTGTACAGTCAAGAAGGTGATGTATGCCTGGACCCATTTGCTGGTTCTGGGACTCTTGGTCGAGCATGTAAGTCAATGAACCGCGAATTTATTCTTCTCGATATAAATCCGGAAGGGAAGGCGGTGTTTGAAACAAAGAGTACTTAATACATTTTCATATAAACGCTACATCACTTGCAAAGCATGTTTAGATTTTTCAAGTGAAATCATAGTTTCTTCCGCTTTACCCATAAACATTTTTTTAGTTCCGACTGAGACTCCTCCAACACAAAATCCTTTCATTTTCGCGTCTTCGAGATTGGAAATCGGTATTGCTATATAGTCCCATTGATCTGGGTCACTGTAGTTTGTCGGTGTTACGAAAAGAACAACATCGAACGAATCTGTTGAATACCTAACTTGACCATTATAAGCGCCTGCATTTTCGTTTTTACCTGTAGTTCTTCTAGTCTGTTCCATGTGCAGTGCTTTACCGCCACGATATTTCACTTGGATTCTAAGACCGTTAATTGATAATAAATCATATTTCTCTTGTTGTCCTTTATTATCATTTGGTGCGGGTATAGTTTCAATTCCACACTTTTGCTTTAACCATTCGGGTGCGATTATTCTTTCGGTGGTATAAGCCAGAAACTTGCCGATTTCTCGCGTATCTCCCCCAGCAATAAGATCTCTAAAACCGAGTACAACCAACTTTTCAAGTTTATTTTCTTCGTTTAAAAACATGTTTTTATTTATATATTTTAAATAACTCGAGTATAACTTGAGTGTAAATAAGACATTATAAAACAGTGTACGTTCGTGAATTATTTAAAGATATGGTGGTATTTTAAAATATAAAATGTTTTCTGTTCGACCAATTCCAGTTAGTATTCATACCCATAAAAAAGTTATTTCTGTTAAAACGCGTGCCCAAAGTTTCAAGGTTACGCTCGATACACC
>Ga0066849_10000501_pt1 | contig 15875 bp, 8 predicted proteins | sample ETNtaG_9_FD_65492 | JGI IMG/M metagenome (GOLD analysis project Ga0066849, IMG submission 65492) | Marine microbial and viral communities from oxygen minimum zone, Eastern Pacific Ocean - ETNP201406SV69 | ecosystem: Environmental > Aquatic > Marine > Oceanic | place: Pacific Ocean: Eastern... | reverse complement strand
AACTGAGTGGTTTGAGGATGAGGATGGTTACTGGTGGTATCGTATGGAAGGCGATGAAGATTGGCAACCATATGACGAGTGAGGCAACTATTTTTGCTTTGTTTCAAAATATAAAATTTTTCAATCATCAAATGCAATTGATTAAATGCTATTGCATTTAATTACTAAACATGGACAGTAAATTCGCCATACTTTCAGGATTATTGGCCATGCTTATTGTTGGTGGAGGCTTTTTTGTCATAGTTGATAATTCAGAATCTGATGATGACGATAGTTCGACTCAAGAAAATGATACTCTAGAGAAAACAACACAAATAGTTAATCAAGTGCCAAAAGTGATGGTTACAGACCAAGCCAAGATGTGGGATAGTACAAATTTAACCATTGTAGGTTTTGTGATTGATGAATCAGCGCAAACATCAATGGTCACTATGCGTTTAATAGATTCTTTATCTTCAATTGAATCATTTGCTCCAGTCCAAATAGGTGTACAATCAACCGGAATGTGGTCTGTAGAATTACCACTTTCTAATCCTGGTCAATGGGTTGCTGAGACATATGTTACAGATTATGAAGGTTTAGCAAGCAATAAAACATATACTAATGTTGAAATAATCGCACCTGTCGAAAATGATGTAGTGATTTCTTTCCAATGGGATGAACCCACAGAGGAATCATCAAATGGCACACTTAGTGGTGTTTTGATACATAGGTTTACTGAAACGTGTGCGGTAGAATATCGCCCTAAATATCAGAGTCCTGCTTTGGATGTTATAGGTTCTGTTATATTGGAAACTGGAGAATTTTCAATGGAATTTGATACTGATTCAGTAAATACTAATGGGTCAATATATGCAACTTGTGGTTTATTTTCAACATCATCAGACACAGTGATGGTAAATCTCCCAGTACCTCCTGAGCCAGTTGGCGATGCAGATTTGGATGGTATTCTAGATGATGTTGATCAATGCGCTGACACTCCACAAGGAGAGCCTGTGTATCAGAGCGGGTGTTCGGATTCGCAACTCGATGATGATTTGGATAATGTCAGTAATGATAGAGATTTATGCCCAAATACTCCGAGTGGCGAATTAGTTGATTCAAATGGTTGTGCACTATCTCAAAAAGATGCTGATGGTGATTCAGTTAGTGATGCTGATGATAATTGCCCAAATACTCCGAGTGGCGAATTAGTTGATTCATTTGGATGTTCTGATTCACAAAAAGATACAGATAATGATGGTGTTACTGATGATGTAGATCAATGCCCCAATACACCAGCTGGAGATGCTGTAGGTGCTGATGGTTGTACACTTCCAGATTGGGAACCTGAAGATTCGTGGCTATGTCAAAATGGCCAAGGCCCTTGGGTAAAAGATCTCAATGGTGACGGTAATTCTTACCAATCCAATAACAATGGAGTAAATAGTGCTGGAGGTGGAGGTTCAGGCCCTTGGTTCCAGTGTGAAGTCTCAGTTACTACAGCAAATGGAGAAATGGTTGTAGATTCCAATGGGATCCCCAATCATGACTTTTTGTCAACTATGGGTTGCTGTGCAAATGAAGTAAATTTGGAATGGCACATTCCATTAAATCCAGTCGATGATACCGGCGGTGGGCATGATACATCCAATTGCCCAGCATCTGCTGGACGCTGGGAATGTGCGCCGGATAGAGGGGCTGTAGCGGTTTCAGTAAATGGTGTGCCAATTTACGGGGTTGAAGAAGGCCCAGGTGGAGATGCTATTGCTTTGCATTTTGACTATTTTGTAGAAGATAGACAACCCATCTTCTTGGGCCACTGTGCTTCTCATTCTGCCAATGTTAACTTTCACTATCATTATGATTCTCAGTGCTCTGTTTGGACCCCGGGGGTCGGTGAAACAATAGCCGATTATGATTGGACAGACTTAGATGACACTCAACATAGTCCAATAATCGGTTGGGCTTTTGATGGATATCCAATCTATGGAATGTATGGTAATGATGGAAGTGGGGGAATCAAAGCCATTACTTCTTCATATGAAGTTGAAAGAACTCAAGAAAATGGCGACCAAGGTTACAATGGAATTGATGATTGGAACTATGTTGCCGGTGTAGGTGATTTGGATGAGTGTAATGGAAGATGGGGTGTAACACCAGAGTATCCAGAAGGGACATATCACTATGTTAGTACACCTTTATCAGGTTCAACAAAATTAGTCACTGATACTGATAGTGATCAAGTACCAATGATTGGTATGCCATATTTCCTACTTTGTTACCATGGTGTGGCAGACCTTGATGCTCAGCCATCAAATGGCCAAGGCGGCGGCGGTGGCGGCGGTGGCGGCGGCGGCGGTGGCGGCGGTGGCCAAGGGCCACCGGGTGGTCAAACGATAGTTCTCTACGAACATATGCCTGAACTTCTAGAACAGGCTGAGGATTTGGACATAAGCGGCCAAGAATTATTGTGGAATTCAAGTTATATTTGGATTGGGATTATTGGCTTAATTTTCTTGAGACGACGTTTAAAGTGAGGTTTAGACTTGAATCACAGGCTGATTGTTCTTTTTTTAGTCACTAATTTCATAACGGCTGGATGTCTAAGTTCAGAAAGCAGTATTTTTGAAGGCCAAGATATAGAACCTAACACATCTTTCAAACCATTTACTTTACTCGATTCTAATAATTCCACATATAATTCAACTAATTTTGATGACATGGTCGTTATAGTGAATTTCTTTTATACAAATTGTCCAGATACTTGTTCAACAGTTACATCTGATTTGAAAATTCTCCATGAAGAATTTGCATCTGAAATAGATTCTAATTTGACTTTTGTATCTATAACTGTAGACCCATGGAGGGATGGGCCCAGTGATCTTAGAGATTACATGGCTTTTTTCAACACCTCATGGACTTATTTGACTACTGAGGAATTTGTGGATGGTAATTTTTCCCTTGTAGAACAAATTTGGACTGATTTTGGAATTGGAGTAGTTTTGATAGAAAGTGATAATAGCACTTCAATAAGTGGTAGAGGTCATACTTTATACTATGATGTAGAACATACTGATGGTATTGTAATAATTGGAAAGGATGGCTTTCAAAAAGTTAGATGGGATGAAAGTAATTGGGATATAAGCGGAATTAGAAGCGATGTTAACAAGATACTTTCAATGTGAGATATTTGGTGAGTAATTTGTCTTTGTTGAATATATGGTCGGTTGGTCATTTTCTCCAATGGATGCTAATCGCCCGATTTGTATTTACTAATTGGTATCTTTTCTTGGCCTTATCCCTTGGATGGGAATTATTAGAACTAGCTCTTCCATATGAATTCACAGAAGAGACTTGGGAAAATAAAATCAGTGACATTGCAGTAAACTGCATGGGCTTTTATCTGGGCTTTGAACTTAGAAGTTTAGATGATAAGTGATATTTAGAATGGATTTTGCGGTTGTTCTTGATCCCAAAAGTTACTTTTTTCTGGTTGTTCTAAAGTGGTTTGAGGCATAATAGGGACATCAGAAATTTCCTCATATACTGGTTGAGTCATCATTGTTTGATTAGGTTGTTGTTGATAAACAGGAACTTGACCCATGAGTACTTTTTGAGAGTTGGACTTTATTGAAAAACCCAAAATCAGTCCAAGGCCAACAAAGCATAAACCACAACATGTAAGCAAACCGCCACCAATTGCTTCACCTATAGCCTCAACACCTTCTTCTTCATATTTTATCCACATTGAGACATTATCTTCAGAATTAATAGTTGTATTACCTTTCATACAACCAAAACAAGCACCACCTATTTTGACTAGTGTTTTACCCTCATAAGTGATGGTCTCTGGTACAAAATCCGAATTACATCCACTGAATGGTTCAGATATTTCGTAATAGAAAACTTCTCTAGTCAAGTTTATCGGTTGTTCTTGTGAATATTCAGACCAAGGAGATCTAATCCATTGCCCTGAATGAGTTGCATTTATAGTAGTATTCTCACAATAGTCATGTTTACCATTGTCATCCGAATCTCCTACAGATGCTTCTACAAATATAACGAAACCATAATCTCCAACTTCATCTATGTCCTCAATTATTAATTCTCCAGAGGAGATTTGTTCGTATTGAAATTCATCAATATCACTGATTTCTCCAGCATTAGTAATAATGAGGATAATACCAATAATACTGATTAGCAATCCAATAGGAATAAGTATCTTGCCTGAAACGTGCATGTGGATAACGTATAAATCCCTGCATTTAATGATTTGGTGACACTTTATTGAGGAATTGGTTGTTGCTCCCACCAAGGAGGAGCCAAGAACCAAGAATCATGATTAGGAGGGCGTTCAATTATCGGAATACCGAAATCCCCGCCATTGACTGTTAGTCCTCCAAGCGGGTTTGTAGCGCATGGACTAGGTAAGTAATCCATACCCGTTTCGGTCAGTTCGAGTCGTAATGAATGGCCTTCAGGAACAATCACATCAAGGGGATTGAATTCCATCAGCATTGTATAACTAGATAACGGTGCGGTTGCTTTAGCATCATGGCCTCCATCACGGTATCTTACATCCATAGTAGCATGTCCAAGTCTTAGGTTGTCATCATTATCATATAGAGTGGCAAAGATTTGTCCACCTTGGCAAGATTGAGTTGAAACGTCCAAATGCAATGTTGGTAATCCAGAAATATGAATATCCTTTAACAATGGTTGGCTTACCAGGGTTACTTCTTCACCAAATCCGTTTACACTATCACCAGTTTGCGTCCATAACGAGGATAGGTCTTGAATCTCCCATTCCATATCTTCTGGTGGCCAGGTATCTTCAACATGCCATTTTCCATGATTGGTTTGAATCTGGACCATTGGTTCAGGCTCTTCTCCAATGTCTTTGAGATAATAATTAAACCAACCAAATAATTCAACGCCCCAATCCATTCTAGTCATATTTGGATAGGCTTCTTCACCAAAACCTGAGTTAAGTTCTGAATGGCGATCCGGTTGGTCTGGGTAATTGTGCGCCCATTGACCAGCAATTGCTCTGGCGTTTATTCCCGCATCAATCATCATTTGATAGGTTGGAAAGGCATGATATGGGTCTACATTCCAATCCTGTAAGCCCCATACCAAGTACACACTGCCGCGATAATTTTCCAAGACGTCAGGTAAATGCCTTCTCTCTTCCCAGTATTTGCTCCACTTAGAGCCACCAAACTCTGCACCAGCCCAAGTAGTAAGTGGATTTAGGGGGCCAATCGCATCGTCAGTACACATGCGTGCGTCGTCAAAAGTGGGGTCGGTAGTAGCACCTTCGTATAGTGCATCATAGACCATTGCTCGACTTTCAGAGGAGCCGTTGCGATAGAACATTTCCTGAACACCTATCGAACCAGAGATTGGCACAATTGTTTTGAGATGCTCTGAAGGGTTTTGTGCTGCTTCCCAGTTAGTAGTTCCAGCGTATGATTTACCCATTAGTCCGACATTACCGTTTGACCACTCCTGCTCTCCAAGCCAGTCAACTACTGCTTGAATGCCAATTTGTTCTGATAATCCTTTGACGTCTTGGCAGTGAGTAGACTGTCCAGTACCAAAAGTTGAGGCTTGGGCTAGAGCGTAGCCGTGAGGAACAAAAGTATCGTAAACCCATTTCCCAACTCCGCCATCAGGCACGGTATTTGGTGAAGAGTCATCACCAACAATTCCTTCACCACCAAAATCATAGTATGGATGAATGGTCATTATTACTGGTACTTTTACACCTTCCTCGACATCAGGCAGCCAAAGTGCTACATGCATCAAGTCATCCTCTGGAGTGCCAATATCTTGTTCTTCTAACGGCAATTCTACCGAAACAAAATGCTCGGTGTATGGCAGTGCTTCATAGGTGCCATTTACCGGTAATTGGGCTCGCTTGGTATCCATTGGTAAATCCATTGTGTGCCTAAGTGAAAGTGGAGTTTCCCACCACTCGCCACTGAATGAACCAGCATCATTGGAATTATGAACAATCACTTTACCAAATGACATTGCAAGAATCAAAAAAACAATAGAAATTGCGATTGTTGACAGCATTGACAAGTTCAGTTCCTTTCGACTGCTACTTGACAAATCTTCAATCAACTCAGCAACTAGAATCTCCTCTTGAACATCGGAGGTTGCTTCTGCCATGGTATTTCCAATAACTACTGACTGATGAGTATGACGCTTATTTGTAGAATTATTCATGTGTGAGATGGTAATACGTTATACATGCGAGGACGATTGGCTCTGTTCATCGTGTTAAATTTCATGTTGCTGTCTTTGCCAATCAGCGCATCTGGGCAAAGTGAAGCAGCCTCTTGGCGAACTATTGGGCTGGACCCAAATAGCTGGACTGACGGCCCGATTGAGGAAGATACACCAATGAATCAATCATACCAAGGAAATGCTATATTGGTCATCGAAGTTAGTTATCATACCGGTTTAACTTCACCAGAAGTTCAGGGAAATATAACCATTGAGTTGTTTGAACAATGGGCTCCAATTACTACTACAAACATCATTCAGCATATTGAGACAGGTCTGTATGATGGTGTTTTCTTCCATAGAGTTGTTGACGACTTCGTCATTCAATCGGGAGACCCTGAATGTAAAACTGTAGGTGCTTATCCGGTTACCAGCCCCCAATGTAGTGGTGGGGGGACAGGTGAAACAATTCCACTAGAACATGATGTCAATCTTTCACATGTTGATGGCGCAATGGGCATGGCTAGAGGTGCAGAGCAGGATTCAGCAGATTCTCAATGGTATATCACAGATAATGAGCAACATGGACTGGACCCTGAGAATCGAGATGATGGAGGCTATGCTGTATTTGGCATTGTGAGAGACGGCATGACTACTGTACGTGAGATTGCTAGCACCCCAACAGTGACAAATCCGGGCAGTAATCAAGGATTTCAAAATCCAGGACCAGATTTGCTTGGCCGTCCAATTCGCGAAGTACACATTGATTCGGTTAGAATGATTGGAGTTGCAGACCCGGATGGAACGATTAGATTTGGAGAGTCTGTTGAGGAAAGTGAGCCTTTGATAACTGGAGCAAAAGTGGGTTTCGCCCTGTTCATCTTGTTGTTAGTTGCCTTGTTTTATATTTCACGAGTTGACCCTCCTGAGAGTCTTGAAAAACTTACTATTGTTACATATGATGCGGTTTTAGTTGAGGATGGAATTGAAGATGCTGCTGTAATTGAAGATGACGATGAAATCAGTTTAGAGGCAGATGATGAGTCATAATTGTTCGACAAATCTTTCAACTTTGTAATTGTAGGCCAAACATGCGAAAGGCTTTGGCATTGGTCATGTTGTTGCTTTTCTCAACGTCTAACTTCGCTTCTGCTGAGCAAGGGCGTTCTTTAGATGTAGATCTTTCAGTAATGAAGTATGATTGGCTTTCAAACCAAAGCGTTGAAGTTAGTGTGTCGGTATCCGATGTTCCGTTTAGTCAGCAACTATCTGCTGAATATCAGCTAAGAGATATCAATGATAATTTGGTTCAATCTGGGTCTAAGTACTTTCAAGCATCAGGGCCAAATGCGCAATTTCCATTATTCTTGAAGCATTTTTTCGACCAATCTAATTTCTATTTCCTTTCTGTTGATATTGTTGATTCATCAGGAAGTCAATTGGCTTCTGGAGATTTATCTTTCATGGTTTTCCAAAATGCAGTGATGCCACAAATTGGCAATCTTTTGGCATTTGGTGATTCTCTTAGTGATATGGGAAATGCTAAGGATAGTATACTCAATGTTCCAGACGTACCCCCTTACTGGAATGGTAGATTTTCTAATGGCCCTGTTTGGCTAGAATATGTCTCTGATGCCTATGGCTTATCAACAACGGTGGGCTCCTTAAACGAGCAAGGAGATAATAGGGCATTTGGGGGTTCTCAAACAGGGCAAGGGTATTCTTATGTTCTTCTACCAAATGTTGGAACTCAGATAACAAATTATCTTGGAAATGTCCAATCTACTATTCCTTCAAATGATGTGATCTCTCTTTGGTCTGGAGGAAATGACTTCCTCTATGGTACTGCGAATTCCAATACTATTGTGGCAAATATGGAATCACATATTAGACAACTTCAAGCAGCGGGTGCAAATGAATTCATAATACCAAATTTACCACCTTTAGAAAAAACTCCAGAGGTACTTGGTAGAAGTCAAAATCAGCAGAATGATATTGCATCTGAAGTGATTTCTTACAATAATAAGTTATCAAATTTGGTAACTGATTTAGTTGCAGAGTTAGGGATAATAATACATCACATAGATGCTTGGTCATTGTTTAATGACATTGTCGATAATAGCCTAGCACTTGGCATTACAAATACACAAGATTCAGCTTGTAGTGCTTCAGCGACTCTTCTGCCACTACCTATCTGTAACAGTGCCTCTACTCTAGTGGCTAATCCGGATGAATACATATTTTTTGATAAAGCACATCCGACTAGAGTTATGCATCATTTCATCTCTTATTTTGCTATACAATCGATTGGTGTAGCAGATACTGATGGAGATGGTATCGTTGATGATTTTGACCTTTGCCCATGGACTGATGAAGAACAAACTCCAGACCAAACAGGTTGTTCTTGGGAGCAAATGGATGATGATGGAGATAGTGTAAACAATGGTGATGATTTATGTCCAGAGACCATAATTGGGCATGCTGTTAATGAATTTGGATGTTCTGAAGAACAGAGAGATTCCGATGAAGATGGTTTAAATGATGCAATTGATCCATGCCCATTCAGTGAATCTGGCAGTGATCATGATTCTGATGGATGTATAGATTCAGTTGATACTGATGATGATGATGATTTAGTATTGGATGTTGATGATAGTTGTCCACGCGGTTTGATTGGGGTTCATGAAAATGATTTGGATGGCGATGGTTGCGGCGATGCCGAAGACTTAGACATAGATGGTGACCAATTGAGCAATGTTGATGAAGGCCAAATTGGAACAGACATCTATGATGAAGATACAGATGGTGATGGCGTAATTGATGGCTTGGACCTATTCCCCCTGGACCCTTATGAATGGAGTGACGGGGATGCCGATGGATGCGGTGATAATTCAGATGAGTTTCCATTTGACCCGAGTGATTGTGTAGATTCTGATGGCGATGGCTGGGGTGACAACAATGACGAATTCCCTCAAGATGTATCAGAGTGGTCTGACTATGATGACGATGGGTTTGGAGATAATAGGGATGCATGCCCAACTACATACGGTTTATCTTTATCGCCAGAGGGTTGCCTAGATAGCGATGGCGATGGTTTTTCAGATTCTACAGATCTTTTCCCTAATGATATAGATGATTGGTATGATTCTGATGGAGATGGAGTAGGAGATAATGCAGATTTATTCCCCACAGATCCCACCGATTGGGCAGATTTTGATAACGATTCATATGGAGATAATGCCGATGTATTCCCTAGCAATCCCAATGAGTGGAATGATACAGATGGAGATACAGTTGGCGATAATTCTGATGCATTTCCTTTAGATCCTACAGAATGGTTAGATTCCGATGGTGATGGTTGCGGCGATAATATTGATGTTTGGCCATTGGATGCTTCAGAATGCTTTGATAGAGATGTTGACGGTATTGGCGATAATGAGGACGCATTCCCAGATGACCGGTCAGAATGGAATGATACAGATGGAGATGGAGTAGGAGATAATGCAGATTTATTCCCTAAGGATTCCAAGGCTAAGTATGACTCAGATGGTGATGGAATCGCAAACTATTACGACACATTCCCCGATAATCCCAATATGGATTCATGGTTTGATTTAGTTATCAGAATAATAATATTTGTTGGAATTGTAGGCGTTTGTCTAATGATTTACAAGCGTAGAAAAGAACCTCTTGATGAAGAATCAAAATGGATGTATTCAGATGAGGAAATGATGCTTATGTCCGACGATGGTTCGATATCTGAGAGTGTTAAACCAGTAGGACCTCCGCCACCAGGCTCTTTTTGATTTCAATTGATTATCACATCGAGAACAATATGCCTTATCCTTGGAGCATACCATTTTACTTTTTCAATATGGTTTACTTTGATACTCCATTTTCGGTTAATGGATTTTGAGAGGGCCTCTAATTCTTTTACACAATAAACTGAGAAAGCCTCGATTTCTTCTTCCTTAACATTCATATGAATATGGATTGTACCTCCTTGTTTTTTTAGACATTCTAAGGCAGGCTTCCAAGTCGTTTCAGATGATGGCAAAATTCCGAGATGAACTCTATCTGCTATATTTTTCAGTGAGAGCATAGATTCTTGATTATCTCCTTCTAAAATAGTTAGTTTGTTCATCACTTCATTTTTCTTTGCTCCATCTTTGAGTGCTTTGATTGAGTTAGGATTCATTTCACAAGCATAGACATGTGTAGCATTTGAACGAACTAGCATTGGTAGTGTATAGTATCCAATACCTGCAAAAGCATCGACAACAATTTCTTTGGTCATATCGATATTACCAATTCTATGTCTTTCAGTTATATTTCCCGAGGAGAACATGACTTTGGTTACATCAAGTGAGAATTTTACTCCATAATCAGTAAAATTAACAATGCCTGAATCCCCTAATAGCATTTCAACTTGAGAAGTTCTCATGATGTCATCTGCAATTTGGTTCTGTCTTGCAACTCTTGATACTCCAAGGCAACTTGCAATTATTTGCCAAAGTTGTATTTTATTTTTTGAATCTAAGGAATCAATCAGTTCATTCCATCTATCATTATTCATTGCTTTGTTTGGAATTAAAGCCAAATCACCCAGAATTTCCCATTTTTTAGGAAGATTTTCTAATAGAAATTGATTGTTAATTTTGTCAGTATGATTTGATAGCCAAGAGAGAATTTGATAATTTATCATTTCCGCGGGAGAAGCATTTATTTTTTTCTCCGATAGATTCATTTTGTCAATTGTATGAATCTTTTCATCAAACCATGTCATTGATTTCAATGTGTGAAAAGTCAATATTGGGATTGCAATTTGTGTCCCCATTTCATGTGGAATGATTTTATGGTTCAGTAGATTTTGCTCTATGAGCATGGACCTAATCTCAGAGGCAATACTTTTGTCAACTATCAAAACAGGAGAATTAATTAATTTTAATTTATAACCTCCCATGATAATTCCACAAGGGCAATCAATTTCAATGTCACTGTCCTACCCATTACCATGGCGGGCACAAATTTAGAATCTGAAAGGACTTCTAGAATCATAATTTTCTTGATGACAATGCTACTTACAATGCATGTTTTTATTCCTTTTGCAAGTGCTGCAGATGGAATGGACACATGTGATGGGAATGCAGGTACATGTGATGATTATAATTCAAGTCATGATTTTACACCACATCAGCAGGACTGGGTTAATGGCACATATGATTTCAAACTTGTAAATACTAATATCATAGAATTAGATTTGGTTTGGGCAATCCATGAATTCGACAGATCAGCTATTGGATTAACTGGGGCGCCTTATGATTCTGTTTTAGCAACAGACGGTTTAGATTCTGAAGATGGAGCGCCAGCGGACTTAATCAGGAATTATTTTGATGTAGAAACAAGTGGTCCTGGGTCGCCTACTGTGAAGGATCAGTTGAAGACGGAATTAAATGATGCTCTTGATACATCTATGGAAAATGGATTTGGAAATATAGTGGGACTTACAACAGATTATACCCAAACAATTACACAAGAAGGTATTACTACTACATGTTCAGATGATCCAACTTCTGATTCAATTTACTCAGCAGAAGGTGCAACTGAAAATAATGTATTCCAACCACCAATCTGTCTTTCTTCAACCTTTACAATCGAATTGACAGATACAGCATTCAGTCTTTCTTCATCTGGAAATCTTGATTTAGAAAGAGCTTTTCAAGGAATGTTAGTTATGGGTGCTGAGATTACAACTAATTTCACATTATTAACACTTCCAGGACATATTGGATATTATTCCTTTTCCCCACCAGATTATGCTGATATAATTGAGGTTGGAGCTGGTGGAACATTGGCAGCGAGAATTGGTTCACCTTCATATTTTGCTGGCGAGTGGATAGTTGACGAACTAGATGCCATTCAGGGTGCAGCAGATACTGAGACGCCGATTTCAGTAAAACTGGGGCATCGTAACCGGTCTTCAACAAGTACAGTAGAGATTGATAATGAGGCTAAAGCAATTGATTTGAATATTAAACTAGATCTCCGGGATGATTCTGCTGCAACAATTGATTTCGTAGCAGGGCTTTCCTATCTTGATGAGGAAATACTGACCGATTGGGGCATTTCTTTATTTGAGGTATCGGATACAGCAACCTTGCCAATTGTTACTTCAGATGGAATAAGATTGGCTTATCATAATGGTTTGGTTGAATTAGAGGCATTTGCTTCAGCCTTCCCAATAGATAGTATTGCTACAGGGATTTCTGACTCGGTAGGTGGGGATGAGGCTATTGTAATGAATGATATGTATTGGGTTTCAGATGCACTTACAGAGGGTTTTGAGGATCCTGGTGGGTTGAATTACACACATTCAACTGGATGTTCGGAGGTAGCGCAACCAGGTGAAGTGTTGCATTATTGTGTAGAGGGTTCTTCAGCGATGTCAGAAGAATATCCAGTATATCTTAGATCTTCAAGTCAGCCCTTTTCAATGAGTTTGATTGATGTCTTAACAAATAATTTTGATGATGGTGATCTTACAAAGTATGTTGAGGTATTACAAGAAAGTGATTTGAGGAATTTATTGAATAGCGGCCTTTCTATAGAATCTATTTTACCTAGTGATTATCTAGATTCAGTAATTCCAGTAGACCTTCCTCCTTCTGAATTGACTCTTGAAATTATTCTTCCATCATGGGTTAGAACCATCGACGGTGAAGATCGTTTGATTTTTAAGAAGAGTTTGAATGAAAGCCAAGATTTGAATGTCTCATTAGCAGGAACAGCTCCTTATGATTGGAGAAATCAAATAAAAGATGACGATATGAATGTGATATGTACAACAGTACAAAGAACTTGTATCACCAGTTCCATCGATCTAGATATTTCTGCCCTTAGAATAAATGAATGGTCTCAATCAGTATCTCTTGATTTTGCATTAGATGCTGAAGTATCGATATATCGAGTTATTGTACCCCTTGAGAAGCTTGAACAAGATGGCTCAACAAAAATTAATTTTGAGGCAGCACCTTCGGATTTGGTACGAGTTGGATTAGATATTGCTAGTAGACTTGCAGAGCCTAAGACCTTTGATGATGTTGGAAGTATCTGCAAGGATGATGACGATTTTGAAGTGTGTGATACTGAATTATCATTCCAATTCACACCTGACGGTTTGACAGAATTTTCAGAGGATATCGGAGATATAATTACAGATTATATCCATGCAATGGGTGAAGAGTTGCCGAATCAAGATGATTCACCATTCAATAATGTTGACTTAAGTGGTTTCAGATTAAAGACTTCAGTTGATGGATTGAGTGGTTTGGATCAAGATATTGGTGATGATGAACCGATTACACTCAGTGTCAAGATTCCTGAAGTTGAATTTATGTTGGATGTAGATGGTAATTATGGAGAGATTGCTGGCGGTGATACTAGTAGCCTTGAAGTCAATTTCTTGGCCAATGCTTTTCGTGGACTGATTATTAATCCTCTTGTATCTGCTGCTGAACTTTTGGGTACATCACTATCTAATGGGATTGTCTCAACAGGTGGAATTACCTATCCAGATTCAAGCGGAGAACCTACTTCTTTTTCCTTTGATGGAAATACTTCAATCGCAGAAGAATATGGCTTCTCACTAACAGGTCCAGTTTCGATAATCCTTCCTAGAGGAATTACTTTAGAAGATATTGAGGATACAGGTGGTTATTTAGAGGTTGAAGAGATCGGTGGAAGACAGAAAATCACCTTCAACATACCAGAGGGCGAATTTGAAGATACAATCACTTTTAGAGTCCATGTATCTTGGTTATATCTCCTAATGCAGTTTTGGGTATATCCTACATTTGTCATTTTGCTTCTTGTACTGTTCATTAGAAGAAGGCGACGAAAGAAGAAAAAGAAGAAAGAAAGAAAGGTTGTCAATCAACAACGAGCAACTAAGGTGGCGGTTGGAGATAGTGAATTTGCTGATTTGAAAGGATTTCATAGTGAAGGCATGCATGGTGAATTAGAACAATTCGAAGACTATACAAATTAGTTTCCACCTCCAAGGATTGACTTTGGAGAAGAGCAGTTCGATTAGTTATTTTATTGCTTCAAATATGCGTTTTGCAAGAGCATTACCTATGCCAGGTACGGTTTTGATATCTTTTTCACTAGCATGAAGAATCCCTTTTCGACCCCCAAAGTGTCGGATTAAGGTTTGGAATTTTTTCGCACCCAACCCTGGAATTTTTTCCAAAGGGTCGGATAATTTGCTATTTTTCCTTTGTTCTCTGTGGAAAGAATTGACAAATCTGTGCGCTTCATCTCTAGCATGAATTAGAACTCTTCCTCTTCTGTCAAGTCTCAAAGGTTCCTTATCGATTCTGTAGATTGTTTCTTCCCGTTTTGCAAGAGCAGCAATCTCAAATTTACCATAATTGTCTGTGTTTTGGATCATTTTTGTAATCATACGGAGATGAGTATCTCCACCATCTAGGAGAAGTAATTGAGGCCATTCAGTTTGTTTTTTCATCCACCTTTCAACAACTTCTCTCATCATTCGTAAATCATCCATCTGCTGACCTTGGATTGTATATTTTCTATATTCATCTTTGAATGGTCTGCCATTTTTGAAGCATATACTAGCACCAACTCGATGGTCACCCTGAATTTGAGCCATATCGAAACAGACAATATGGTTTAGTTTGTCCATACCGAGAAGTTTCGCTCCATCATCAGCCGCACGCTTTTCTAAGGAGCCACTTGTTTTGTTGGTGAATTTAATAAGTTGAATTTCTGCATTCTGAGAGGCTAATTGCATCAAAGTAACCAAGTCTCCTCTTGATGGATTTCTAACCTCAACAGTAGATTTTCTTCTAGTTTGAAGCCAGCCTTCAACACCATCAAAGAGTGGTGTTGGAGTCAGTAATAGTCGTGGCGGGCATATATTGGCATAGTGTTCTGAAACAAACCTCGAAATTGTTTCACCAATATCACCTCTGTGTATCATTTGCCAAGACTCTTGGCCTTTGATCACTCCATCATCAGCATGTAAAACTACTATGGCTGCTAAGTCTCCTTCATTTGCAAAACCGATTGCATCACAGTCACGATACACTTTGCTAGAAACTATGTGTTGGCTTGTTGTTGTACGAATTGCTTTGATGAAATCTCTTTGTCTACCAGCTTTTTCATACTCCAGTTTTTCTGAAAAATGGTCCATTTTAGAAGTTAATTGTTCAATCAACTCAGTAGCATTACCATCTAGAATCTGCTTAACTGCAGAAATTCTTTGCAAGTAGTCCTTTTCATCTCCAGAATCAACATAACCAAACGGAATGTTATTCTTTTCATCTCGTAATCCAAATAGCCTTCTCAGTAATTTAATCACTTGTTTTGCTGCACCAACTTTTGGGAAGGGCCCCCAAATATCTGCATCCTTTGGGGGTCTTCGAGTGTACAATATTCTCGGTAATGCATCATTGGTAAGAGCTAGATAGGGGAATGATTTGTCATCTTTTAATCTTGAATTATATCTTGGTTTATGTTGTTTTATCAATTGTCTTTCAAGGATTAGAGCTTCATGAGGAGAGGTGGTCACAATGCATTCAATATCATCGGACTTGTTGACTAATTCAGGAATCATGGCACGGTCAGGATTG